>Ga0172378_10004148_pt1 | contig 13596 bp, 16 predicted proteins | sample GrowelOW332metaG_FD_119755 | JGI IMG/M metagenome (GOLD analysis project Ga0172378, IMG submission 119755) | Groundwater microbial communities from an aquifer near a municipal landfill in Southern Ontario, Canada - Pumphouse #3_1 metaG | ecosystem: Environmental > Aquatic > Deep subsurface >...
AGAATTAAACGGAAATGATGTAATTATTTATGCAATTATTTTTGGATTTACTCAAGACAATGTTTTTAGAACAATCAGAATGAATTATTTAAAAGAATTTACCGGATTATCAATTATTACTATTAAAAGAATTATTTCAAGACTTTATAAAAAAAACATTGTACAAATTCATAAAAGTAAAGGAAAAGTATCCTTATATCGAATTAATCCAGAAATTATGGGAAAAGCAGTAAAGAAATCTACTAATTACTTCTTAGACATGGATCAAAACAAAAAATCAAAATATGTTGAGCCTAATTCACTGGATGGAAAATCAATTGTTAAAACGAATCTAAAAGAAGTAATTGCCACCACACAGAAAGAAGTCACCCAGCAACATCTATTTGAATATCAGCATCCGGCAATTAAAGATGAAAAGCCAAAGGAAATGACTGAACAGCAAAAAAGTTATTACAAAGATTTATTTGAACATCATGACTGGACATATCCGGGAAATCGAATTGATGAAGACAGTAACAAAGGAAGAAAGTAAAAATGAATAGATTCAGAACATTAGAAAATATTATCAACAGTGAAGTTAAAAATTTAGCGGATTTTGGAACTTTGAGAAAAGAAATTAAAATCTTATTTATGTCAGTCGATAAAGATGAAATTCCACAGCTATCCAGGGGATTTGAATATAACTTGTCATATTGTTATCAGCATTTGAAAGATGGAACGTTAAAGGGAACAAACGAAAAAAGATTTGAAGAACATAGAATTGGAAGACATTTGATTATTATTCTTGATTATAAGGATTTCATTGAATTGGAGGAAAATAAAAAATGATATCAGAACAATGGGATTCCGATAAGACATTCCTGTTAGTAATAAATCAAACAATAACATCTGATTTCTTCAAATCCAACGGAATGAATCCGATTCAATTCACTCAGTCACATTTTTTCTATACTAAATCAGAAGAAGTAGTTACAGCTATCAATGGCTATGACAAATTGGCTATGCAAGTCAAAAATGGATCAATCAGAAATAAATACTTTATGTATCATCTCAACCCTTATGATCCTTCTTTCAATTCCACAATGGAAAATCTTTCAAATGACTTTCCGGAAATATTCAGTGATGTAACTTTAAATCCGAAATTTAGGCAGACAATAGTAAATCTATTCATTGATGGAATCCGTTTGAATTCCAGAATAGAAGAAAAGAGTACAAAACAATGATTAATGGAATGGAATCTTTGCACAACCACAATGACTGGAGAGATTTATTAAATTGTCCCGGCTATTCTGACATTAAGGATTATAAAAAACGTGAACTGATGGAATTTGCCGAAGATCATCATTCCGGATTGAAAAGAGATGGACACGGAAATATTCTTCTGATTAATGGGAAAGCCAAATTATATTGCTATTATGAATTATCACTTGGTCAATGGCAAAAAACGGAAAAGGAATTCAAAGAATTCTTTATAAAAATGGATTTGCCGACTGATTTCATTATTTTCTAAAATGAAAAAAAACAGCTATTTAGTCACTCTATCAGTCAATAATTATTTCATGGATCAGAGATGTTTTCGATTCTATTCCAGTGCGTTGATTTTTGCTACTGGACAGTCCGTTACTTTACTTGGATTATCTCAAACAAATTCAGTTGTGAATATTATAAAAAGAAAGAATTTCAAAATCCTTGATTACCTTTATATAACGGATGACAAAAGAATTATAAAGGCATCAAAAGGATTAAGAAACTCAATCAGAAAGAAAATCAAATGCAGTGATTTCCAGCTCTCATTGCAAAAAACGGAGGAAAAAGAAGATGGAATTTAATTCATTCAGACAATGCTGTAATACAGTTTGGATCACACAAATCGGTGATGAGATTACTATGACTTTTTGGACTGATAAATTTGATGCAGAACAGGCACAAATTAAAAGGAACTCTTTTCTCCTCCACAATTTTTCTGATATAGATGGAAATATAACAACACATCAGCACGGAAAATCTGTAACATTCAATCCATTTAACCTTAACTTTGATGGTGTCTTTGTCTTATCTGATAAAGAAGATCTTTGTGTACTTAAACAATTTCATAATGAATGGTATGCGGAACTTAAAAAGCAAATTCAAAAATGGTATAACCGGGAATCTGTCGAATTGAAAAATAGCGACTGGATGCACCCAGATTATAAGAAGGAATTAGTAGGTATAATCGACTACTTAGGTCAAGTATCTCTGATTTGAGGGAAAAAGAAAATATGTACCTTTTCTTTAATGAATTCGGCAAAATTTGGTTCTTAAAAAAATCCGTTCATATTCATTTAAATGGCAAAATATAAAGTAAAAGTAAGATTCCTTAACGGTCATATCAAGGAAATGAGATTTTGGGCAAATACAAAAAAAGAGGCAGTGGATCAGATGAATGAATGGCTATCTAATTTCTATGGATATTCATCCGTTACTTTTAGAAAGGAAAAATAATGTCAATTTATAGGTCTGAAACAGGAAAATTTAGATTAGTGGTTGAATATAAGAAAATGGATGGATCATATTCTAGAGTTTCCAAAAGTTTTAAAACAAAAAAAGAGGCAATTTTATATGAGCCTATTCTTAGAAAAAAGATAACTGGATTAGCTCCAAATAGCATCAAATTTGGAGCAGTAGCGGTTGACTTCCTTGAATATTGTAAAAAGTCAGTCAGATATACTACTTATCGCAATTATGAAAAGGTTTACAGAATTCATTTGAAGTCCTATTTTGAAAATGTAGAATTCGGTGAAATCAGAAACAGTGACATTGATAGATGGAAGAATATTATTGAAGGAGAAATCAGTCCTAGAACACATCAAAAATACTCCTATCAATATCTTTTGAATATTTGGAAAGTCATTAGCCTTGTTTTTTCAAGAGCATCACTAATTTTTAATGTATCAAACAATGCTTTGAAACAATCCGGATGTTTTAAAAGAAATCCCAATTTGGAAACCAGTGAAAAGCCCCTTCAATTTTGGGTTCCGAATCAATTCAAAAAATTTATTAAACAAATCAATTCCGATATTGAAGTATTCAAAAAAGAGAATAATAAGACATCTGAAATTTCATTTGAAGAAACAAAAATTCTGATTGAGATTTGTTTTTGCTGTGGATTAAGAAGGGGAGAGGCAAATGGTCTTAAAATAACTGATTACCATAAAGGAAAGCAACCTTATTTATCCATAAAAAGGTCAGTTACAGATAAAGTAGGGTTAGGAAGATTCCTTGTTACTAATCCAAAAAATGAAAGCTCAATCCGCAATGTTCCAGTTCCGGAAAAATTGGCAAAAGACCTGGATGATCACATAGCTAATTATTTAAAACATGAATACGGTTATAACGAAGAATTCTTTATTGTTGGTGGTTATAATCCGCAACCTTCAACATCTGCAACAACAATAAAGAATAAAGTCGAAATTGAAGCTAATTTGCCACATATAACAATTCATGATCTAAGACATTCCTATGTGTCAATGCTGTTAAATAAAGGAGTACAGTTATCTACTATTTCAAAACTGGCAGGTCATTCATCAGTCGAAATGACCTATAAAATTTACAGTCATTTGTACAAGGAAACTTTAAGCAAAATAGCGGATTTAGTCGATGACTTAGTAAAATAGCTGCTCAAAATTTGCACAAAATAAATAAAAAACCATATAAATAGGGCTTTTTTTGTTAACTGGTGGACCTGACGGGATTATAATTATTGTATGAATTTGTATTTTTAAAATATTTTTGTATAGTTTTGAATAAATTAAGACATAGTTTTATAATATTTTTATAAATATAAACTAGGAATAAATATTAGTTTGCACTTTTTTTGCACTGGAAAAATTCAATTCGTTATAAAATATTTAAGAAAACACTTGAAGTAGTGATAGCACTACACTATAATAATGTCAGATAAAAAAAGAGGTTAAGAAAATGGCTGGTTATAGCGGATATTCAATGTCTAACAATGCTTTAGAGGCTTATGACAGTGGCATGATGCCATTAAGTAAGTGGACTAAGAAGGCAATTATTGGACAAGCAATATTTGATGGATATTCCGAAGAACACATTGCACAAATGGCTAAGATGACACATAAAAAGCTTCTTGAAGACTTTATTGAAGATTCCGGAGAATGGCATCACACATCAAAATTTTATAATGCTACTGAATTCTACCGCTTGAAAGAAGAGGAGATGGCCTTCAATGCAAACAAGGTTTTTGCAAAACAGGAAATGAAGAATTTAGGAGAATATTTCAAATATGACAAAAGCCTTCTTTCAATTAGCCAAGTTATATTTAAGGGAATTGGAAAGGGCAATGATGTCAAAGTTTCTTTTATTGTTTCAAAATCCATGGATCGGAACGGAAATCCAAGAGAAAGTGCATTTGTTTACATAAGTAAAAAAGAAGCAGAGGATTTTGTCGAAGAACATAACAAATCCATTAAAAAAGAAAATTAATTTTTGGAAAATATAATGAATAATAAATATTCAAGACAAAAAAAATATTCAAAAAAACTTAACAGAAGGACTGTTAAGTTTTTATTAAGATTATATATTGGAAAAGATGATGATTTGATTGGCTATTTGTCAAATAAATCGAAAAAATCCGATTTAGTCAAACAGTCATTAAGAGAATTCATTTCTAATCATCCTTATCAGCCCAAATCCAGACCCTAGGAGGGTCATTGCCAGTAATCCGGTCAATTATAGCTACCCACCACCAAATGAGCAGTATCCAAAGGATTTCAACGGCTATTTTGAATATCCACCAAATTCCTAAGAATACATATTTGATAATATAACCGACTGGCTTAACCAGCATTCCTAAAATTATGATTCCCAGCAAACAGCAGATTACAATTACTGCAGTCAGCCATTCTGGGGTATCATCAGTTGCCGGATTGAAAGGATTTTGTGGATCCGTAGTGGAATCCATTGGAGTATCTGCAACTATTGATTTATAAGTTTCACCATTTTTCTTATATTTTAAACTGATGATAGTAGTATCTTTACCCTTCATGAAAGGAAGATCTTTATTTACACAAAAGCTTTGATATCCGACAAGGTTATTTCCGTGATATAGAGTATTCCAATTAACTTTGCTTTCCGCAAAGCGAACAAACCATCTGTATTTCAAAATTCCGTTTGGCTTAATTACATCCGAAAGTGAATTGTAGCAATCGCCATCATATATTTTTTTGAAGTCATCAGAAAAGTCATCATTTTTGCAGTCAATGATCGTGTTGAAGGAATAAGCTGTTTTGTTCCATGGGATTCCGCAAATCGAAGGTGAAGAGGAATATTTGCAATCTTCCGGAACAATGTCGAATGTTTGGCTAGGAATCGATCCATGATTCGTGGTGGGATCTTCAGCCGGAAAATCGGTGAAAGATAATTTAGACCAGACAAATGCTGTATCTTCGGTCACAACTCCAGTGAATATTTTATGCGTATCGCCCCAAACTGTATCAAAACCGGACTGAATTTGAATAGCACATATTTCATCAATGTCGATGCTGAAATTGAAAGCAACATAATGTTCCTGAAAATATTCAGTAGTGGTTATCAATCCCAACGAATTGAGCAGTTCGGAATTCCCGTTTTGAATGTTGAAATAGGAAACAGTCTTGTCAGTAACCTGAATTGTTTTGAAGTCTTTAGTTGCAACAGTATCATCCGAATTAAAAGTGAATTCCTTTCCAATCGGATCAGCGGTAGTGGCATATGTCTTAGCCTGTCTAATGATCATGCGATCAACGGATTTTCCCAAATCAAATGAATAGCAGAAAACAGCCTCCGTTGTATTTACTGTCTTGGATCCGATATTAGTAACATTGTAGTCAGCATAATTTTCCTTGAATCCCGTATAGCTGTCAGCATCTGATTCAGCTGAAATTGAAATATTGAAGGACATGACATTAGAATAGGTATTTTTCCAGAATCCGTAATAAACCCCGTTGGTAGCGGATTTCATAACTCCTGTGAGTGATTCATTTGAAAATTCCGCATATTTTGGAAAAGTGGAAACATAGTTTTCAAAAATAGTATCAGAATCGATAGCAGTAGCCGAATTGACCGCCATGGGGCTAAATCCAAGGCCTATGGCTAAGAAAGACATCAAAAGTGATTTCATCCATGTTCTCCTTTTCAAAGCAAGGAGGGGCTATTAACCCCTCCTTTTAACATTATTCGACTATTCCGAATCTTTCATTCCACTCCTTGTTGGTGATCCAGCAATCGAATTTCCATTTTGTGAAAATCCCACGGAATCCGTTACCTATCCTTTGGCAGAAAAGAATGAATCCGTTTTCCGTTTCCTCTTCCTTGTCTCCATCCTTGACTGTCAATATATAAGATCCACCAACATTCACTCCATCAACGGTTGCAGTATAGTTAATATTGAAATCCCCAGTCTCTTCGGATCTCTTCAAATAGTCAGATCCATCCACATAGCAGGAAGGAATTTCCTTATCCGCATAGATTCCCTTAGTAACAATAGCAGTCAGATCAGAAAGATTAAGATTGACATCAGAGGTAGTTATTGCATGATTTTCAGAAACTAAACCAACTTTTGGAAGATCACTAACCGTATCAATTTCAACATCATTGGTGGATTCATTTCCAGAAGAATCGGTTACAGAAATAATTACTTTATGTTTTCCCAAAGTAGCTACATCAAATTTTCCGGAAATACAGATTTTGGAATCAATGTTTTCATCAACATTATCAGTGGCAGTAAAAAGATTCAAAAAATCCTTTTCGGTGAATTTAGACCCATATCCTAATTTGATTAAAGTTGACATATCGGAATTGTCTTTTCTTGAGATAACTGGAGCAGTGGAATCCGTGACTGTAACGGAAAATGACTTAGTAGTTACATTTCCGCTGGAATCGGAGACAGTAATTTTCAAAGTATGAAGACCGGCATCAGCAGAACTGAACAATCTATCAGATGTCAGATTCTTTCCATCCAGCATATAAGTCGGATTAAGAATGGATCCGCCGTATTCAGTTCCGGAATCAGCAATATTAAAGTAGTCAGCCAATTCATTCATCTTAATTCCTTCACCGGAATCAGCGGAGAAGATCAGCTTTTTATTTGATTTGAGATAGACAGTAGGAGCAGTAATGTCAAGAATGTGGATGTTAAGAGTTCCGGTGGCAGTCTGACCTATAGATTCGACAGTTGAAGTAACATTGACGGATTGGACTCCAAGTTTTCCAGTATATTTAAGTCTTTCAACGTTGGTGATTTCCATAGTAACTTTAGATCCGAATAATTCAGTGGAATCGACAGATTCTAGAATATTATCCAAAGTCGGGACTGACGGAATGTAATAGTAGAGATCCTTAGTCTTTTTTTCATCAAGAGAATCTTTGCTGTAAAGGATTGAATATTTTGCGCTGACATTCCAAGTTTTAGTAGTATCAGTTGAAACATACTGACTTACCGTATATATAAGACTTGAATAGAGACTTTCAAAATCAGTCAAAGAATCAAACTTAGAGTAATCTAAGAAATCTACAAAGCCTTTATCTTCTAAAGTAGCAAGATAATTTGTGTAATAATTTCCAAAATTAGTGGTGAAATCCACCACGTTGGTGGAATCCGTAGAATCAGTATAGAAATATTTAACAGCAATTTCTTTTATGTAAGCTTTTTTGGAAATATCAACAATATTATTGTAGAAATTGGTAATCTCATCAGTGTTGTAAGAAAGTGAATAGAACGGAGTGGATGGAGACAAAGTAAACAAAGTATCCGTAGATTCAAAATCAGAAAATCTCTTGTAATTACGGTCGGTAAATACGAAAGATAAACCAACTGAAACCGAAGTGAAAGAAGAATTATTGGTAAAAATTTTCAAAACATTAGTCTTAATAGCTGTTTCCAAAAAAGTATCGTAAGAAATCAAACAATCAACAGGAATCAGATAGCAACACGCATTTAGACTTTCCTTAATTTCAAAGGTTTTATTATCCAAAAGTGAATATGGGCTTCCCCCTTGGCCACCTGTCCAATAGGGCATAAAACCTTCAGTTGAATTGCTGAAATAATTTAGATAAGCAAAGAATCCTTCATGAGTACCTTTTTTGGAAACAAGCAAATCATAAAGTTCTTTAGATCTTACTTCATTTTCGGTGTAAGTGTATGCAGAATCTTTTTTAACACAAGTGATAAGGCTTGAATAAGTGGTTTCTCCATTAGCAGTGGTTCCTTTAGAAGCATAAGTAGTGTCAAATTCAGAAGCCTTTGGAAGATCATAGTAAAATTGTGTTGTTTTAGTTGTTCTAGAAGTTGCAGTTTCCAAATTTGGCGAAACCTCTTCAAGATTTTCAACTTCATTGACATTATTATCAACGACTTGAAGACTTCTTCTGATATTGACCGCATTAATACCAGCCATAGATCCGAATGATGCAATTGTAAGAATCGGAACAATCAGTTTTCTAATTTTTTTCATTTTAATTTACCTCTTTAATTATTTATCAAAACGGATATTCCATTCTTCGTTGGTAATCCAGCAGTCAAATTTTCCTTTGGTGAAAAGACCTTTCCACCAATTCGCAAGACATTGGAACCCGTTAGACCACCAATCACAGAATTTTTCCCATCCGGTCTTAGAAGTCTTTTCAGCGGTTACATTTCTTAAAGTAAAATCACCCGTTACAACTTGCTCTGAAATAGTCGCATTTAAAACACTAGCCGTATAAGTCATTGGATAGTCACCTGCAGTTGAAGTATTTTCTAGATAAGTTCCCGAATCGACCATACAGGCGGATACGGAATATTCGTTTAAAATTCCGTTTTCGACAACGGAAGTGATTTCACTTAAAGTCAAAGGAGTAGCAGTATCCGTCAAAACAAGATTGTCGGCAAGAATGAATACGGGTGGAATATCTTTAATGACTTCAACGGTAACGGAGATGGATGCTTTGTTCCCAGCTGTATCTTTTGCAATAACGGTTATTGGATACGTTCCAACTTTCTCTGATACGTAATTTCCTTCAATGTCAAGATTTGCAGATACATCACCATCGTTATTGTCAGTTGCTTTGAATAGATCCAGGAAGAAAGCTTTTGTCAAAGAAAATGTTTTTGAAAGACCTACTTTGATAACCGTATCAGAAGCCGATCCATCTTTTCTAGAAATTACCGGAGCAGTGGCATCTGTAACAGTAATATTGAATGTCTTAGTGGAAGTATTTCCGCTGGAATCGGAAACGGTAACTCCTAATTTTCTGATACCGATATCAGCAGTCCTAAATGTCTTGTCAGTAAAAGTCACTCCTTCATAGGTGAAAGATGGATCTGTAATAGTCCCGCCATATGTAGTCCCAATATCTGAAATTGCAAAATAGCTTGGTAAATCCGCCAATTTAAGGGATGCTCCGGAATCAGCAACAAAGGTCAATGTCTTTCCAACAGCCATTGCAATTGTAGGTGAATCCCGATCAATGACATGAATAACCAAAGTAGCGGTAGCAGTCTGATCATAAGTATCTTTTGCCGTGATAGCGACTGAATAGACCCCGATTTTACCGGTATATTTTGCCTTTTCAGTATCAGAAACGGAAACAGTAGCCTCTTTTCCGAATAAGTCCACAGCAGAAATAGAAGTCATAATTGTTTCAATGGTTGGAACATTTGGAATGTAATAATACAGATTCTGTGTTTGCCCATCTGTAAGAACTCCACTCTTGTTAACAGTTGCATAACCGAATCCGAAATACTGATTTCCATAGACGGCCTGATTGCATGAAGTGGCAAACGTTGCCAAAGTTGTTTTGGCAGTAGTTTCGTCTGCAAAATCCGCAACCGGAAGTAAAATTGCATAACTTTCATCGTGAATTTTGAAAGAATCAATTGGAGTAGTATTTGAAGGATAATAAATATATTTGCTTCTATTTGCATCATTGATTCCATTTGCCTGAATGGCAATATATCCAATATTTGCATTTGCATCAATTAAAGCCTTAATTTCATTGTAAAAAGCATCAAATTTATCCGTATAAGTAAATGCGGAATAAACAGGGGATCCGGTGGATTGATATTCGGAGCAAACGTTTTGCATCAATCCACTGTAATTGTATTCAGTTCCCGTATAGCTTTCTGTAGCTTCATAAAGAGTTTTGATTTCAGTTGGCAAATTCAAATTCCCCTGGTCAATTGCTGTAGCCGTGTCTGCTCTTTTAATATTGTGAATCGGATTTAATGCAATCTGATTGATTCCGTTCATGGATCCTAATGTCAGCATAGCCAACATTGGAAGAATCATCTTTTTAAATTTCTTCATTTGTTTTTTCCTTTCGTGCGGATCTAAGTTCCGCACTGTATTTTTCAGCCAGTCCCGAACTTCTTGCCAATCCGATCATCAGAATAAACATTAATATGATCAATCTAGTTCCTCCGATTTTTTTGTTCCTTGTTATCCTCTAATCAATACCTTTAGGTATTGAGTAAAGATCTAAGCCGGTGGAGGGGTTGCCATTTGCCGTACCTTTCCGCCTGTTTTTTGGAGTACTCTATTTGCAATTTCTCCATCCTGTATTGTCTTAGGTTCATCCTTCATAACCCAGTGACTTTTAGCGATTAACGCCTGTTGAACAGAATGGAATTGGAATGTGTTTATAGATCCGAAACAGTATTTAAGCCTGATTGTACAATGAAGTTTGTCGATTCCGAAAGTTGTCGATTTTACCTTTTTTCCGAAATCAGCAGGGTTGTGGTAAATCAATCCGTTGTAGACAACATAGCCGTGGGATGCCATTTCCTTTTTCCGATACATCAAATAAGACAGCAAATTCCTTTGCCATGAATTCCGTTCAAGAGGTCTAACCCTGTTTCCTTTGTTGGTCTTCTTTGCATTAAGTTTTAGGAAAAAATAAAACGGTCTTTCAATTAATCTGATTAGCCACATATTCATGAAGAATGGATTTATCGCAACGCATCTTTTCATTGATACAATATCAGTTGCCAAATCACGTTCCCGATTTATATCAGCACCCCAGTATTGATTTGTAGTGCAGTAATAAATGGTTTCTTGTCCTAAATGACCTATTAAACGCATCCAGTCAGCTGATCCGGTATCAGCTTTTGCAAAACTGGAAAATTTCATGCAGTCTTTCCCGGAAATCATTTTTTCATCTTCGGCAATAATCGAATACGGAAAAATATGGTAGTCGTTCTTCGGATCCCTGTCCGGATTTTTTTCCGACATTGAAATATTAAGATTTTTGATATTTATCATCCTTGGATCGTAATCCATGGCATCATTTTTCGTAATTTGCGAATAGAAGGCCTTTCCATAATAGTAAACGTAATTGTTTCTCCAAAGGGCCCATTTTGCATCAATAAATTGGCTAAGAATGGTCACAAAAGGAACAGGATGAGGAGTTATATAATTATCATAACTTTCATCAGCATATTTGTTCAGCAAACGGTTACTGGCTACTAAATTCCTAGCCTCCTGATCGGAATTGATGGCTCCGTTTAAAAAATCCGCTTTGATATCATTCTCAATCAAGTCAAAAGGAATATCCGGAAAAGCAAGGCAGATGAAATCTATTTTTCTTCTAGCTCTTTTTCTTAGATCCTTTGTTCTGATATTCGCATATCCGGCTTGGAAAGTTGTTTTTCCAGCCCGAACCTGTCCAGTGATGTAGACCAAATAACGCAAATTCTTGCACAAAAACTTTTCGCTTTTAAGCGATCTAACATAGAGAACGATTAAGCTGATTAATTCCATCAGCCATGGCATCAAAACGATTGCCATGAGAATCAGCAGAATAATTTTTTGTGTGCTCATTTCTTATTAAAATACATATTTGTCAAAAAAATAGCAAAAAAATTTTTAGCATAATCAAATATTGCGATAACTATCGCATTTTTTGCAATCAAAAAAAAGCATAGTAGCATTTTACGAAATCAAGAAATGACAAAACAAGATAATTCATGCCCTGAAACAAGACTATTAACGGTCAATCAAATTCATTCTGATGGACTGCCATTATAAAGGTTCCTTCAAAGGTCTTTTTCCGTGTCTGAAATCCGTAAAAGCTCAAAAGAGCGATCCATTTGTACAATAATTTAAATTACACTGATAACTACACAGATTAATATACTGATTATTATAATAAGGAAGACTGGTATCAAAATGATACCACTTCTAGTATCAAAGTGATACCACTTCTAGTATCAAAGTGATACCACAACTAGTATCAAGTTGTTATCAAAGAAATTAAGAAAATAAAAAAATAAATTTAAGGCCTTTATTTTTTGCTATTTTTCACTTGATTATTGTTGCCAATAATTACAGTAGATTCATCCCCAACTGTAACATTTGAAGTTTTAATGCCTTTCATAACTTCATTTAAAAATTCTTGTGCCTTTTCTAATTTTTCGTATTGGAATTTAGAAATAACAATTAGGTCTTCTTCATTTTGACCTATCAATTGATTAATTGTAATTTTATAAAGTTTGGCTAATTTTTTTAATTCTGAATAATCCGCCTCCCGTTCTCCTCTTTCATGTCCAGCATATGTGGATACTTCAATACCTAAATACTCCGCAATTTCTCTTTGCGTGTAATTAAAGTTTTCCCGATAAAATTTAAATAAATTTACATTATTTTCCATACAACTATTGTATTCAAAATTCGTTTTTTTCTTGCATATTGTTAGCAAAATGTATACACTGGTATTGTTAAATATGAGTTTTGAATACTTTTAACAATTAAAAAGTATTTTAAACAACTCAAGGAGTAAGTATGAAAATACAAGAAAATGATGAGATTCTTAAAAACTTTAATTCCATATTAGTAACTAGAGGAACTATTGTCGAAATTCTATCTAAATTTAATGTTAGTGAAGGAAGAGCAATAAGTATTTACAAAAGTATGAGAAAGGAAAAAAATGATTTTTTTAAAGAAAAAAACATTTGTGATCCAAATTGTGATGCCATTCCAAAACCAATTGTTAGCAAATATTTTTCTTCCTATGGATTATCAGATGAAGTAATTTTAAAAAAATTAAACCATGATAATTAAGTTAAATGGAACTCCTGAATATGTACTTTTTTACGAAACATCAAATACCCTGTATTACTGCAATGTTGATGGATTCATCATTCAAAAAAGTAAACGAACACGAGAAGAAAGAAAAAAAATTACAACGATCAATCCGGAAGGTGAAGAAGTAGTAACTATTGGATCTAAATCATTCTCAGTTCTTGATTTAATGATTAATTCTTTCTTCTCATATTACTTAAATCGATCCAATGACTTTGAAGTAATTTATAGAAACGGGAACAAAAAAGATTTAAGAGTTGAAAATTTGATGCTGTATTTACCCGGATTTTATCAATCGGGTAATTGAAAAGAATTAAAACATGAAAGATATTACAAATTGCAATTCGATTATTCAGCCATGGATGTTTAGAGGTCTAGAATTAAACGGAAATGATGTAATTATTTATGCAATTATTTTTGGATTTACTCAAGACAATGTTTTTAGAACAATCAGAATGAATTATTTAAAAGAATTTACCGGATTATCAATTATTACTAT
>Ga0172378_10004150_pt1 | contig 13594 bp, 12 predicted proteins | sample GrowelOW332metaG_FD_119755 | JGI IMG/M metagenome (GOLD analysis project Ga0172378, IMG submission 119755) | Groundwater microbial communities from an aquifer near a municipal landfill in Southern Ontario, Canada - Pumphouse #3_1 metaG | ecosystem: Environmental > Aquatic > Deep subsurface >...
ATAAACGGCGGGGGTATTAAACTGCGACCCCTCTCCCCCCCCTCCACCAGCCTTAATATGCATCAATCACAACTTATTTTTATTAATTTTTTATTAATTTTTTAATATTTTAAGTTTTTATTGATTGAAAAGCTACGCATAGGCATGGGTGCAAGACTCATGGATAATGGGTATGGGGTAGGGGTGAGGGCGACACAGTGCTGACGTACTACAAACCCCAACGTCTGGAGGTGGCGGGGGTTATGGGCCTGTATAGATCAAGCGGGGCATAGATTTGTACTAAGGTATCTATAGCCTGGTCAATGGACTGGTCTACTTCTAGATCAGTAAGACCTGATGAATAATGAACTAAGCTCGCAATTCTTTCACAAGTTCTATAACCTTTTACCTCATCAAAGCGAAGCCATTTGTTGAACTGTGTGAAAGGGTCGAAGGGATTGTCATTAGTTGTTAACCAACGTTCTTTCATTTGTTCTCCTTTCTTGTTCTACAAATGAACATTAAGTTGTAAGCTTTCCACTTTGTACATTACTAATTGTACTAGACGAGACGCCTAAGTTATCCGCTATCTCTTCATATGAATAGCCTGCACTGAGATATGATTTAATTAAAGCTATCTTAGCGTTACCAATAGAGTTCGACTTAGGAGTAGCTCTCTTAACATACTCTTTAGAAGTACTGTTATTGAGTAAGTCAAGTGTCATAGTATCGGATATAGCATTAGCTATAATAGCATCCCATTCTCTATCAGTGAATGTAACCTTGGCTTTATTGGCTCCTGTTTGGCGTCTTGCCTGGGTAAGGGTTTTGGCTTTTTCCTTTTTACGATCAGCCATAGACATGTCGGGGTTCTCCCACGCCTTGGCAGATATGGTACTATTCGCCAACACAATAGCGCGCCTTTCTCGAGGAGCATTCTTCTTAGCAGTGTTTAGTTTTGCCTTGAGGGTATTTATTTCCTGGGCGTACTCTTGTTTAGCATCGGGGTCCACTGTTGAACGCTTTACTGTTAATGACTCTTTCCTTGCCTGGTTAGCCATAGCTTTCATATGATTGGCATAATCAGCATAGGCGAGTTCAATCTGGGTGGGGTTTGATGATAAGAGCTCTCTTGCATCAGTGACCGTGTCCATTCTAGCCCGCTTCTCTTTTTTGATAGAGGTAGTCCCAGTATCAACCCATAAATCTTTAACATGCCCAGCCTTATCCGTAGTTTTCTGATATACGTAAGTGCCGTCAGCATTCTTTTCCCACTTTGTTTTATGGGTATCACCAAATTCATCAGTGTATGTGCCTGTCTTTGAGAGTACCCTAACACGATCGCGATCTTTCTTTGTGCTTTTAGTAAGAGGGAAGTATTCCTTTTCGCCAGTATCAGGATTAATTTTAAATCTTGTAGACATCTTTTCAACATCAACAGTACTTTTGGCTCTTGACATTAGTGAACTGACACCACCAGTGGGTTTACCTTGATACTTAGTTTTAAGTTCCCCAATATTGTAATAGTCATAAGCAGCTTTGTAATCGTAACCATGTTTCTTGGCATCTATAACTACCATCGAATACTTATCGGCTCTTACTAGTTCATCAGGATCTGAACATCCTTTGACATACATGTCGGTGATAAGATTTGAAACCTCTCCCATTTGTAAGCCTTTAGTTCGTTCGCGCATTACCTTAACATGAGAACCTTCACGTATTTTCCAAATAGCTGGACTAAAATTTGATGCAGAGGATGCTGTTGTCTTATTCTCTGTAAAACCTTCGTCCTTTGATACCTTGGTCATCTTTTCACCAATGGCTATATCTCGAGGAAGAGTATTATAGACATTCATGTTTACCTTTCGATTTCCATTTTTATCGGTAATTGGTATTACGATTGCTGTATCACCATCATTGTCAGCTCCGGATAACCTAATTTCGTCCTTATAATTCATAGCAACGGCATCTCGTCCTTGCTTACCAATCATCATTTCTGCTGACTTAATGTTGTTATTAACCTTGCAAACAGGAATCTCAAAGGGACCAGCATGAGGAAATCGAATACAGGCAACATAGGTACCATTTTCATAGGTGGGGGCATAAATTTCATGTTCTTTGACATCAGTTGACGGAAGTAACACTTTAACGCCCTGACCTGGAAGAGCAGCACCTCTCAAATCTTTAGCTTCTCCATCGGCACTGTCAGCAAAGTCAAGTAGCATCTTTCGTTTAACTGCACCATCCGGTAAAGCTTCAATTTCTTTTAAATTATTTAATACTTGCTCTTGTTTAAGAGATAATTGCTGTTTAACTAAGCCAAGTGGCTGTTTCGATAAAAATTGAGAAGGAAGAGAACGTCTATAATCATCCCAACTTCCTTCTTTATGAATTTTAGAACCATATTCATCCGATATTATATTAATAGCCGACAACTTTTCTTTGCCAGTCTTTGGATCTTTATATGTTGTCTGCCAAGTAACAGCACCAAAAGCGTCGCTAACAGCATCAGATGATTTTATGGGTTTCAATGCCTCATCGACACCTTCACTCATAGACTTATTGCTATTGACAAGAACATCTTTTCCTGTTGGTATACTGTCTGAATAGACAGCCATGCCTTTAATATAATATTTAGGGGTGCCATCTTCTCCATTAACCGCTATTCTAACCTGGCCATAACGAGCATTGCCCATATCAAGATCAGCACAAGCAGGAATAACGTTACCATCTTTACCCATTGTTGCCCTTATCTCAATAAGACCGTCTTTAAGAGTTCCACCTTGTTCATCATACTTAATTGAAACTCTATCTAAATCTATAGCAGCAGGCGGTCTTGTAAAAGATGTATCCATTTTAATATCAGCATTAGGATCGTTGTCTTCAAATGACTTTATATTGAATCTATTTTTGAATCCATCGCCTTCTTCTGTGCCGGGAGGGCACAATACTTTGATGTTTACTTGCTGATCGGGATTGGTTGGCCTTTTAAAACTAACCACTTCCACATGATAGCCTTGATCCTTCAACATCTCCAAAGAAGTTAACAAACCATTATCAGTTATCTCCAACATTTGTGCAACGCCTGGACCAACGTCAATATAATCATTCACCCCTTTACTTTTTAGAATATCTGTTGCTGAATCAATCTTATCTCGATTAACCCCAGCTGACTCATCAATAAGACTTCTTACTGTAGACTCTCCAGCAACCTTAGCTGTTGGAAACTCATCTCTTAATATAGCAGCTATCTTATCTCGAGAATATAATTGCTTACCGTCTGCATCAGTCATAGCGGATAACTCGAGAGCTCTCGCTTTAAGTTCAGTATGTTCAAGTTCAGCTCTCTCATGTTTCATTGCATTGAGTTTAGCAACATCACCAATCTTTTCACCTTTGTGTTCTCCACTGGTTGCATCTTTGGTGTATCCTAACTCTTTTGCAATTTCGCCATTACTCAGGTCCTTAAAAGCATCTGTCTTACGTAACTTTTCGTATCTCGTAGCAAAATCCCATATACGTTGATTTGGATCATCACCACTTCCGAATTTGAATCTTCCTGAGTGTGGTATCATCCCATCATGAGGAGTTCCTGAATGCACAATGACATTACCGTATGACTCCAAAATATAATTGATCTCATCCATTAGTTACGCCCCCTTTTTTACATTGACAACTACTTTGTTTCTTGTATTAGTTTATTATGCCATAAAGTTGAATCAATGATTGGAGTAATGTCTTCAGCAGTTGGTGTTTCTACTAAGACGTCTCCATTCTGATAAATACGTAACTCAATACTAATTGCTCCTGGTTTCAATGCGTATTCCAAACAGAAATATGCAGCATAGATTTCTAGTTGTATAAATTTTGCCGGCACAACTCCAGTCTTAAGATCATGTATTCTTAGCAATCTAGTTTTATCGTCAAATATAATTGCATCAGCTGTTCCAAAAGAATAATCGCTAAATTTCAGTACTTGTTCTGGTCTCATCCCATAGCCAATTCCGTCATTTATAAAATTGATGAGATTAGTAGCAAGCGTTACTTCGTCAAAGGCAGCTCTTGGTATTTCAAACTTACCAGTTAAAAGTTTTAACTGTATTAACTTCTTTGCTTCGCTTTTATTAAGTCGAACTGAAGTTTTAATACAGTCTGCAGCAAGTTCGTGAATTCTGGTTCCTACTTCTGAAGCGTAAGACGAATAATATCTTGACAAAGCGTCCTCTGGTGAAGAGTCGTTTACCCAAGAATATTTGCTTCCGCCATAGACAGCATGCGCTCCTATAGGAACATCAATCGAATGATTGTGCCATTGCATCTAGTGTTTCCTCCATATTCTCAGGACAGATAAAACTAGCGAATGACATATTATTAAGTTCGTTCACTCTGTAATCCTGGTTTGGTTGGTGACTTGCTGTTGATGACTTTTTGCACTCAAGCATAGCCCAATGATTATTATACAATATTGTTAAATCTGGGATACCCTGAATATAAGAGCTATCATTTTTCATTACTACTGCTCCAGGAAATTTATCTTTAATTGCTTTGATTAACTTTCCCTGAAATTGACTTTCGCGCATGGTGAGTGCCCTCCTTTAAAACTGGTCAAAAGAATAGAGAGTCTGAATATTCTTCGTCTCTCGACTTGGACCCTCTCTCCCTATTATCGGACATGATTTAAGTGCGAAATTTTAGGGCTAAAATGGACGAAAAAAAGAGAGCAAATGATTCTTTTACAAATCGCTAGCTCTCTTTAAACATACTTTACTTCTTTCCGACAAAAGCAGATTCATTAAAGTTCTCTTTGCGTTGTAAAGCTCTACCAATTTCAATATCGATAGGTGCATTACTCTTAAGTGTATAGAAATATAATTGATCATACGGTGTGTTAAGTCTATCTATTCGACCTGCTGCTTGAACAGTTTGCTTGTAGGAATAGGATTGACTATAAAAAAGAATACAGTTTGTCTCAATGCAATTCCATCCTTCGCAAGCAGCTGAGTATTGACACAAATATACCCAAGAATTTTTATTTGGAATTTCAGAATGCACTTCTCCATTCCATTCGCCTAGAGATCTTTTCAATTCTGTTGCAATCTCTCTCAACAAGTTTAATTCATAAGTATAGTTGTAAAATATAATTACTCTCGCATTATCTTTGATCAACTTATACGCTGCAGCAATACGTTGCTGATCTGAGTTAACCACTTTGCGCAACAAGTAGCATAGCTTTCCTGGCTCGTCAACCGGACAGTTGTCATAAACATCCCATCTATCGTGCCAAACTCTTTTATAGGTAACTACATCATAACCAACTTTAACTGTTTGATCAACATGCTCAGCTTTCTTTTTAAACGGCATTACAGTCAAAATATAATTACGTTGTTTGATCATGATACCACCATTAATGTAATGATCAATCACTGGATACTTCATGTATGGCTTGTAGATTACATGTTGCTGAATGAAATCTGTTCTGTTTCTATAGAAGCCATTAGCAATGAATACTGGAATATAATCAGTCCAAGTATCTCCAGGAGTAGCTGATAGCATAATCCATCGATTCTTCTTAGCTATCTTTAAGAATGATTTACTCCATCGACCATTACCACAAACTCGTTGCTCATCAAATATAAAAAAGTTATTGTAAGTGTTGATCTCTTTTTGAATTTGATTCCAAGAAGTAACAACCATATTAATTTTATACTTCTTGAACTCAAAAGGCTCTGCTTCTTCTTCCCATTCTTTTGAATCTCTTTTCTTTGCAGTTGTGATAATAACGAGATCTCGTTTATTTGTTGGGGCTTTACTCACACCTTTACCATTCACTTTAATCTCACCGCCGCAAGATCTCCAAAAATATGCCAAACCAACTCGGCTTTTGCCTGATCCAACACCACCAACTAAGATACTGCCATTGTGGAGTTTTGCTAAAGCTTCAACCTGATGTGGATATAAGGATACGTCTGGCATCATCTCTCCTTTCAATAAATTGAGTAACAGCTAAGTGTTATTACAAAGCTTAACTGCTACTCAAAATATAATTAATTAAATATTTGGTTCAGCATCGATATCAGCATCGGTAAGAGGGATGTTATCATATAATGCAGAGATTCTATCAGGAACATAAATGAAATAACCTTCCTGAAGATACATACTAACACCGGGTTCTCCGGTTCGAGGGGAAATATAGTTGTATGTACTCACGGTTAAGTCAGCATGATCAAACTGAAAACCATCCATTTTTGCAAACTGCTGTTCGGTCTCAATTTTTACCCAATGTTCTTTTGTTCTTGGCACAACTTCTCCGCTGTCATTCTTTCTTCCTGGTATAAGCCAAATATCAATCGGATACTTGCCCTTATCATTTATTTTTATTGTTACATAAGGCCAAGGGCTCTCTCCGCTTTCTCGCATTTCCTCTGTAATCTTTGTGTACCGAACATTGTAGCCCTTTGCCAAAAACTCATTTGCCTGATCTTCTGACAAGAATGCACAGAAATTTCTAGCTCCAGCGGAGTTAACCAGTCTTCCATCTGGTGTTTTTTTTTCAAGTCCTGAAAAGTTTGTGTAAGAACCCTGATGCAACTTAATACCAACTAATCCTTCTTTCATTTTGCTACTCTCCTTTTTGTTTTTTTTTAATCCCACGGAAGTTCTTCATCAATATCCGCTGGAATTTTCATTGATGCTGCCATAATATCAACTGGTTGGATCGGATCTTCTGAAACAAACTTATTGAAATCTCCATACTTTGAGATTGTATCAACAGCTTTATCAACCATTGTTCTATAATATGAAAGATCAATTATGTCTACATGATTTATTCCGCTTACAACAATAGCTTCTAGCCAACGATATCCTTTTGTACCACTTGCTGCATAATACTTATCATTGCTAAAGCGATACAATACTCCGCCTCCACAACCAGGCTTTACCGGACAGAATCGACCAACTCGGCCAATAAACTGATAGTCGTGTTGATCTGCAACTAATCCCTCATTGAAATCCAAATATAATTCTCCCTTTTGTACCGACTTGGTTTCACAGTAATCTTCGAATTCAATAGTTTCATGAGAGAACAATGTCTTAAAGACATAAGGAATTTGGAACTGAGCACCAGTTGCTGTCCATATTGGTGCTTTTAACTTTTCTTCATCAGCTTCAACTTGATGCGCGACATAAACTGAATGATTAACGATACACATCTTATCAAATTTTGCTTCATGCTCAAAGCTATATCCATATTTTTTGCCATAAGACTTAACAAAAGAGAGTATGGTTGGGTCTGAGTCGGCAATCTTGATACTATCTGTCTTGATGTGCACAACTGTATAACCACGTCGTTGTACTTCATACTTCAAGTTGATCATGAATAGAGCCCCGTACTTAGCAACAATATTGTCAATATTACGTGGATCTCTTAATTCATTATCAAAGCCCGCTGATGTTAAACCATAAACCGAATTAATTGCAGTTTTTAATGCATTAGCAAGAGCCTTACATTTAGATTTTATCTCAGCAGGAGTTTTAAGGCCAACAAATGCTTTCTCCACAACCTCGCCTAGACGTTTTACTGCTGAAATATAATTCTCATCGCCAATCTCTCGTATATGTTTAACTGCAATCCTTCCCTCAACTAAATTTTCAAGTCTTTTAGTCATCTCTTTGCCAAAGATACCTAAGGATATTGCTGAATGAGGATGCATTGATGCAATATCCATCAAATCAACATTGTAATAGATTCCAGGATTACCTAAAGCATAACCACCTTCACCTGGATCTTCTCCTTTATAAATGGACCTTCCAGTAACAATTTTTGTTCCCTCATTGTACCTTGACTTATCAATTCCATTTGGATCATACTCGTAACCAGGAAACAGAAGGTTGCCTTCTTTGTCTTTCATTTCGGCTAAATTTGTATAAACATATTGAGACTTTGGATCTTTAATGCCGTTTGTAAGTATCCGAATTGTATGAGAATTTGTGGTATCATTTACAGTAAGTCCAGACATCTGAGCTAGTATCTCTCTAGCTTCAAAATCTGGTTGCAAATAATTAAATACTGCTTCAGTTGCTATAACATCATTGTCGCAGTACTCTGCCACTTTTCCCCAATCAGACTCTGGAACTGGTTGATCCCAAGGCTTATCCCATTCCTTATGCAATAGACCAAGTTGGATTTCCCATTTTTTGAGACTTTGCTTATTGTCTGCTGCCGCAAAATCCAGAATATCAGTGTAAGACAAGTTATATGCATTTCGAAACTTTGCATTTTTATCTTTATCTACAATAATTCGTCTAGATAGTTTGTATAACTCCTCTACAGTGTACCCTTGTGATCTTGCATAAAGCATATGATTATCGTACGATCTATTATTAAATCCAATGATTCGATATTTAAACAAGTCCTCAATTTCTTTTGGCGTTGGGTTGATCATACGACGAACCATCTGCTTCGGACCTTGGAACTTCCAATTGACTAAGAACAAATTAGGAAAGATCTCACAGTCCAAAAATATAATTGGTGCTTTAGAATATTCTTCTGACTCATGGTTATCAATTGGGACAAAATCTGGATTAGGAACCTTAACATAAATTGGTTTTCCTTCTTCATCAGTTCCTTCGATTTTTGTTAAGAACTCGTCGGTAGAATCTCCTGAGTCCTTAGATTTAAATGGCATAGAGAATACAAGATCTGTGCAATATGTTGAGTGATTTGTACTATCAGTTGCAAACTCTAACACTGTCGGTAGTAAATCTGATACGTCATAGTCTTTACCACTTTGATACGCATCTGTCAACAGTTTGTTAATAAAATCAATATTCGGTTTTGTATTAGGATGAATTTGCTTATTAATAGCTTTAGCAATTAATGCTCTCAACTTCTTCTCATTCTCAAAACCTTCTTTGTCAATCACAGAGCTTCCTCCTTTCTTTGGTAGACCTGAAGAAAGCTCTTTAATATCAATGGTGTTGCATTTAGTTAGCTTTCTTCTTAGAGATGCATTGCCAGTAAATACTTTAATCTCAACATTATCTCCATACAGTCTACTTAATTCTTTTGGGTCTCCTCCTTTATAAATATAATGCAAATGAATGCCGGTGCCGCTTTTACTAAGCTCAGCATAAGTTGGTGGGAACTTCTCTGCAGCTTGACGGTTTAACTCATAGGATTTATTTCCATCGACGTCTTTAATATCAAAATCTAATACAACTAAATTTTTTGGTACCTTGACATAATGCAATTTTGATGTGTCTAAGTCACGTAATATCGTTGTTACATTATCCCACTTACTTATTGGCGTGCCAGTTGACGTAGTGTATTGCGCTGGCTGTAAAGCAAACTTTGTATCAAAGATAGACTTAGTAGCATCAAATAGTAACCAACCTAAATTCTTAATGACGTTGGTTGGTTTGTTTGGCACGATCCCAATCTTCTCGTACTTAAAGTCCGAAAAGAAATTTCGATCTATTTTTCCATCTAGATTTTCTTTGTCTGCATAACTATTGAAATATAATTTAAGACTATCTCTAAACTTGTATCTAGAAATAATCGTTTTGTAGTTACACTCAGTACAATAGTCGCAATAAAGCTTGTATGCATTTGCTAATGTAACACCATCCTTTATTTGAAAGAATGAATCCTTTACAAAATTATGAAATGGAGAAGTCATTGATAGCATGTCTTCGGGAGCATAATGATTGTAATAATTTTTGCCCAATGACTTATATACATCAAGACAATGATATGCTATACCGCTTTTCTCAAACTCAAGATGGCTTATAGCCTCATCATACTCATCAGGTGATAGATGATTTCCCGTCTGACGAATATCAATTAGTCTTCTGTTCATTCCGGAACTTGGAGATAGCTGAACTGGTTCATTCGTACCACAGATCAAGATGCAATTTGGATATGATGTATAAGGCGCTTTAAACTTCTCATTAACTCTAACTCCTTCATGAGAAACAATTAGATTTAAAGTTGTGTTGTCATCAATACGGCTTAGGTCAGCATCATCATCAAAAGCTAGTACTGGATCTTGCGATAAGAAACCAGTGCCAAATGAATCTTTTGATACCAACAAGCCCGCCGTGAATTTAGTTGTGTATGGAGCTCTTGTCCCTCCAAACACTGAGTTAACAATAACTTTATTAATTATTGTGCTCTTTCCAGAACCTGGAGCACCAAAGAATACAAACAACTTCTGTATCTTTGACTGATCTCCAGCTAATACACAACCAACAGCCCACTCAAACTTTTGTCTTTCTGTTTCAGTATAAAGAGTATCAACTAATTTGTTGTAATAAGGAGTTTCACCTTGTATTAATGGATAGTCTAAAGCAAAAGAAGAATAGTCTTTCCTTTTGACTTCCATGTTCGAGAATATAACTTTTTGATTGAGCGTCTCATAATTATCTCTTAGCTGATGTTGGACATAATGGTGAAACTTGTCTATCATTCCACTATCAGTGTCACTCAATCGTTTTACAATTGGACAATGCTCTTTGTCGTTAAGAACGTCTTCTCCAACATCATGCCTGACATAATCCATAACGTAGTCATCAATTAACTCTATCGCCTTGTTTTCATCTAATGACCAAAATCCAGTAGCTTCATCATAAATTGCATAGAAATCTCTTGATCTAACCATGATGTCTTGCGTTCTCTTTGCAATGAATGCTGGACGATAAACATATCGTTGACTCTTAGCGACAAATTCTTTTTTCACTTCAACAAAGTCTAACTTCACATTGTTGCTCCTCCTTCCCAATACTTCTCAAAAATATAATTACACACTGCTAGGAAGGGGCTGCCACCCAACAATATTTCGTAGTTCAAGCGTTTGTTTATTTTTTGGATCAGGTCCGTCATTCCAACGAAGAGTCTCGGCATTAAAATAACAAATCATCATCGGAGTCTTGTAACGTTTGGCGGCTGATTTTGTGAATTGAACAATGTATTGCCCGCTTTCATATGGAGGGTCATTCTTAGCCGATCGAAATTTTGTTCCATAGAATACTGAATCGGTAGGATCGCCATCTTCATAAACATTGCCCACAACTATTGATGATGAAAAGTCAAGATCTTCTGTACAATCAAAGACATATTCTAAGGTATTTGAATCATAACATACAACTGCCTTAACATCATAGTCATCAAGAAGAATATCTCCTTCATAGATACTATTGCCTTTAGCATCATAAACGCCAGTCCACTGCATGAATATCATTTCAGGAGTTACATCTTTGCTTGCTTCAATACAATTGTAAATGAGCTTATTCCCAGTCCAAACTCTAAACCGTATATCATCAAACTTTCTTTCGAGCGTTCCCATATTAGGAACCTTCCTTTCTATTTAATTTTTACGAGACATATCATATTGCTATGGCAGCCCCAAGTGCTATCAACAAAAAGCCAAAGGCAGAAATATAATTGCCGTCTTCTCGTTGATAATGATCACAATTAAACACTAAGCATATTCCGATAGCTGTACAAATAATAAAAAATACAAACGCTATTTGTTCTGTCATTGCAATGCTCCTGTTGTTACTTGTTCATTGAGATACTCATTCATTTGATCCCACAATGTCATGTTTCGTGCATCAGCGTTTCCGCTTAAGACAAAAGGAGATCCATGGCCATCTGGCTGATAGCGATGTGAAAGCCAAATATCAATGATGTGATCAATCTTGTCATAGTTGTAGTTTTGATTTGTGTACCTACTTAAGCCTAGGTTCTTAAATAGAACATCAAACCAATGTTCTTTTGTATCTCCAACTTGGCACAAGTCATCCATTAATGCAACAAGCATCTCAAGAACTGAACAAGGACCTGATGGAGCATCTGAAGAATATAGCCCATAAGTATAGCAGTAAGCTGAGCGCATATTAATGCCGCTACAAGCTCGATCTCTATCACTATCAAACACATACGTATAATTTGTAAAATATAATTGTTGTAATAGCATAGAGTATTGGGTATAGGTCTTAGTTGCCCCATCAATGTCTTTTAAGAGAAACATAAAATAATCATCATGCATTGTTCCTCCTTCAGTTCACAAAGAATTCATCTTTCGATGTCTCCTTCATAATCCTATAATCGCAATTACGCGCATTATTACGAATATAAATGCACTCACTGTCATCTGTCTTGAAATGGTATTGATCGAGAAGATCTCCACAATACTTATGTTCGTCTAGCTCTTCCCCTTCACCATCAACCTCGCATAGAACACCATCATGACTAAAGAATATCAATTCGACCTGATCGTAATCGACTTCTCTCATGTTTGGCTGTTCCCATTCCTCTTCTTTAAATACTTCAACTCTTTTATGATTCATTTTATAGTTCTCGTTTGCCTCCCTCTGCTCAGTATCATCTGGTAAATCAATGTTTCCATCCTCATCTACAACTTCATCCTCTTGTAGTTGAGATTCTTCAGGATTTTCTTCACCCGGAATTTTTGAGACTTTGATTTTTGAGTAGTCATATTGTTTTGCTTCGTTAGAAGTATTAACAGTTACTTTACTAATATCAGCTAGAACTGCACTAGTCTTTTTCGATGCTTGTGTTTTCTCATCAATCATCTTCTGAACAATTGATGCATCATTTTCTTTTGAGTTTTCAAGTTCCTGATACTGTTTGATAATATCGTTCTCTCTATCCTCACAAATCTTTGACCATTTCTTGTTAGATATTGCTGTTGCTAAACTATAGCCCATCATAAAACCACTAGCAATGCCAGCTAACGTTGTGATTAATGTTTTATTCATACTGTTTTCACCTCCACAGCTTTATTAATCGCTCGAGCTCCTTCCGGATTAAGAATAGCTTGATAACTTTCAAGTTCGCAAGCCATCAAGCACAAGTTCATCTTGTGCAAATCGTCTACTTTCTTCTCAATGCGTTTGAGTCTGTTTCCTCCGACAATAGCATTCTTAAGTTCAAGAAGTCCAGTAACCAGACCGATTACAGTCACAATAGACCCAATATCATCAGCATGCTCAGTCACAAAAGCCAATATTTTCTGAACTTTTTCTTCAGCCGCTTTTTTAAAATCAATTGGATTCTCATCCACATCAACAGGATTGCCGTTAACATCTTTTGCGGTATACTTCTTTGCAACCTTTTTCTTGATAATAATTCCTGCTACTAATGCTGCAGCAGCTACTCCTAAACCAATTAATACTTTATTTGTATTATTCATGATTCGCTCTCCTTTTTCTCAAACAGTATTGGTTTCCTTGAATTAACATTTGTTGGTGATGTTAAGCATGTGTCGCATGGATCTGTTGTGTCAGAATCTTTCTGGTGTTTACATTGACAACAGTATTGATTGAAGTCAACTAGGTGTTCGTTATTCTCCATTATGTCTCCTTAAGCATGATTTGTGATAGCATTGTACATAAGCATTACCATTGCTATCATTACACATGATTTCTGCGAAGTCCTTGCCACGAAATACTTCTTTTTCGCACCAAGGGCAAATATAATTTGTTTGTACATTGGTGTTTGTCTTTGATTTCATATTTGCCCCCATATCTTACTTCACATGGCATCGTCTGGCAGATCTGGTGTTGCAACCATGTCCTTTCTCATATCAACAAA
>Ga0172378_10004153_pt1 | contig 13591 bp, 9 predicted proteins | sample GrowelOW332metaG_FD_119755 | JGI IMG/M metagenome (GOLD analysis project Ga0172378, IMG submission 119755) | Groundwater microbial communities from an aquifer near a municipal landfill in Southern Ontario, Canada - Pumphouse #3_1 metaG | ecosystem: Environmental > Aquatic > Deep subsurface >...
ACAGTTTTTCGGCTTCATCCAAACCCTGCCAAACTTGCCAGGATGGATGAAGATTTCTTGAGCAGCAGTCTGCGGCTTCATCCAAAACCTGTTAGTTCTGGCCAAATGGATGAATAACTTGTTGCCACAGTTTTTCGGTTTCATCCGAACCCTGCCAAACAAGCCAGGATGGATGAAGATTTTTCCAGTAGCAGTCTGCGGCTTCATCCGAAACCTGTATTTCCTGGCCAAATGGATGAATGACTTGTTGCCACAGACTCTCGGCTTCATCCGAACCTCGCCAAACTTGCCAGGATGGATGAAGATCTCCCCGGCAGCAGTCTGCGGCTTCATCCGAAACCTGTTAGTTCTGGCCAAATGGATGAATATTAATGAGCAGCAGTCTGCGGCTTCATCCGGAACCAGTATTTTCTGGCCAGATGGGTGAATGATGAGCAGGATGAATGTCAACCCGAACACAAAAACTCCCGGGCCACAGAGAGCAGCACGGGAGTTGATTGTTTTGAATATTTGTCTTATAGAAAATCTTATAGAACACCATGAGTCTTACAGCAATCAGAAAGTTGCAAGTTCCTTCATGACAAGGTGTCTGGGAGTTCCGTTTACATAGAAAGGCTCAAGCTCGCCAATGATGAGCGGGCGGGCATACTTGACATAGTCGTCTGTTACATCGTCACCTGCTGCATTGATCCATTCCTGTGGAACGTTCTTTACGACATTTGCGATTGCGTGGATGTCGTAAGGGCTTGTTGATGTCTGGTAAGGATCGTCGTTGACACGGTTGATCGTGATCATCATGCCGGTCTTGCCCTCGTCAGCTGCTTTGACAGCTGCAGCGCCTGAAGCAAATGCCTCATTGATATCTGTGAGTGAAGCGATGTGTGTTGCTGCTCTCTGAAGAGTTGAGAATTCGACTGCACGTGTTTTGAGTCCGGTCTTGCCTGCAATGATCTGGCAGAGGTTAGCTGCAGATCCTGAAAGCTGCTTGTGTCCGAAAGCATCGACAGGGAGGTCTCTTCCGATCTCGCAGACAAGAGTTCCGTCTGCTGTGTGAATACCCTCTGAAATAGCGATAACAACTGAACGCTTTGTCTTTGAGAGATAATCGATCTTCTCCATGAATTTGTCCATATCGAAATCGCGCTCAGGAAGATAGATTGCGTCAGGTCCCGTGCAATCATCGCCGCGTGAAAGTGCAGCTGCAGCTGTGAGCCAGCCTGCGTCACGTCCCATGATCTCGACGATTACAACTGTTGGCTTCTCTGCGCCAAAAGACTCGTTGTCGCGGATTATTTCCTTCATTGATGTTGCAATGTATTTTGCTGCTGAGCCGTAGCCAGGGCAGTGATCCGTGATAGGAAGATCATTGTCGATAGTCTTGGGAACGCCCATGAATCTCTGGGGCTTATTATGCGCTGCAGCGTAGTCGCTCAGCATCTTTACAGTATCCATTGAATCGTTGCCGCCTGCATAGAAAAGGCACTCGATATCGTGTTTCTCCATGATTTCGAAGACTTTCTCGTATACATCTTCGTGACCTTCAATCTTGGGCATCTTGAAACGGCAGCTGCCAAGGAAAGCAGAAGGAGTTCTCTTTAGCATCTCTACTCCTGTAGGATCAGCGAGGTACCCGTCGAGATCAACAAGTTTGTCCTGAAGGAATCCTTCGATTCCGTGAACCATGCCATAAACAGTTTTGACACCGAGCTTTTTAGCTTCAGCGTAAACGCCTGCGACCGAAGAATTGATTACGGCTGTGGGGCCGCCTGACTGACCAACTACGATATTTCCTTTCATAATTACCTCCATGCTTTTTTGAATGATAACAAGTTCTGACCATTTCTCATGTCAAAACAAATGTCTTTGCCGAACAAAAATTATAGCAGAATCGTTTTCACCTTGCAACGGAAGCCGCCAATCTGCCGCTGATGTTCACGCCCGGCTGACATCGTTCACTGGCGGGCATTCACGCCAGGCGGACACTGTTCACTGGCGGGCATTCACGCCCGGCGGACACTGTTCACTGGCGGGCATTCACGCCCGCCGGATACTGTTCACTGGCGGGCATTCACGCCCGGCGGGTACTGCTCACTGGTGGGCTTTCACGCCCGGCTGACATCGTTCACTGGTGGGCATTCACGCCCGGCTCCCGCTCAATGGCCTCCCATGGAGCGGAGTCTCCTGGCAATTTCTGTCAGCACCTGAACTGTTCTGTCGATTTCTTCGCGCGTGTTCTCAGCCCCGATCGTGAATCTCAGCGCGCCGCGCGCTCTCTCCCCGTCCGCACCGATCGCGGTCAGAACATGTGATGGCTCAAGTGCTCCTGTCGTGCATGCACTGCCGCCAGACGCGCAGATTCCCTGCATATCGAGCATAATAAGCACAGACTCGGCCTCAACTCCCGGAATCGAGAAATTCAGGTTGTTGGAAATTCTTGCCTGAACCTCTCCAGGATCCCCAGGAGCAGGTCCATTCAAAATAACATCAGGGATTGCTGCTTTGACTTTGTTCCAAAAGTAGAGTTGAAGACTCACAGCCTTGCTCTCAAATTCACTCACAGCTGCGGCAAAACCTGCGGCGGCCGGGACATTCTCGGTTCCTGCTCTGCGGCCTCTCTCCTGCATTCCGCCGTGCATGAAAGCACCGAGCTGCAGGTTGTTCCTGATATAAAGGAAGCCAATTCCTTTCGGCCCGCCTATCTTGTGTGCACTCACAGAGAGCAGGTCGATCGGCATCTCATCGACTCTGAGCGGGATCTTTCCGTATGCCTGGACTGCATCTGTGTGAAAAAGCACCGGAACGAAGGCTGTTTTGCCAAAGCCCTGTGCTGTCATTTTCCTGTGTTCGTCATTATATTGTTTTACGATCTCAGCGATTTCAGCTATCGGCTCTATGGTTCCGATCTCATTATTTACAGCCATGACTGAGACTATCGCAGGCTCTATAATCTGCTGACACGCTGCCCCAGTCACGTTCGTGCGCGATATTTGCGAGAGCTGGGCGGACACTCTCGCGGATTGTGAGGCCTCTTTCTCGCCCGGCCGCGATAACAGCGTCTCCCGCGCACCGCTGCCGCTCTTCTCGTCCAGACTTTCCAGCGCGGTGCGCACGCTCCCCGGATCCACTCTTCCATTCCCGTCGACCTGCAGGATCCTGACTTCACACCTGTTCTGCCTCTTCAGGTAGTCACAGGTCTTGAGAATCGCATGATGCTCAACAGCCGTTGTAATAATCACAGGCCTGCAATTGTGCATGGCATCCACGGCCGCGGTCAGTGCCCAGTTGTCCGACTCTGTTCCGCCTGAAGTAAAATATATTTCATTCCTCGCGGCGCCGATACTGTCAGCGATGACGGCACGGGCGTTCTCCAGAACTTGTTTTGCCCGTGAGGCCGGTCTGTAAACAGCGCTGGCGTTCCCGTAAGTCTCCTCGAGCGCGCGCTCCATTGCCTCTATGGCGGCAGGCCTCATCGGCGTTGTCGCGGCATGATCAAGATATATCAATTCCATATGTAACTCACCTCAAATTTCCGGGCAGCAGCCGCCTGAACATGGCGCGGGGAATCATCGAAAATCTCAGTTCCACCTCAGCCCTTTCGGATAATGATTCTTGAAAGTTCCGCCAGAGGCTTTTGCCCAGCCGAGCGGAAATCCGCAGACTGTGATAAGTGCCCAGCCCCTGATCTTCGAAACGCTCTCTTTCGATACGGCCGTCTCATCAGTCAAAACAAGTGTTCCGCCTTTCAGATAATCAATTATCCTTTTGTCATCTGCGGCAAAATCTACTGAATAACCGGCACATATGGAAGCCTTAGCTGCCAGTGCCAGCGCATGCGACGGTTCAAATCTGTCCTTCTTGACTGTCCCGAGGTCGAGTCCCGGGCGCAGGACTTTCAGTCTCTTCAGGGATAGCATGTCAGGAATCAGATACAGTTCTTCTCCAAATGAAATGATGCGCAGATCCTGAGATTTCGATAATCCTGCATTATTATTCTTTGCTGTCAGGAAATCATCCGCGAACTCATGCCACAGTTTCAGCTTCGCCGCATCGGCCTTTTCAATTTTGTCGGTACAGACCTTGGGCGATGGCGTCCCATCCTGCTTCAGCACTGTAATAAAATGACCTTCTCCTTCGACCTTATGCGGCCAGAGACGGATAGTTCGTGACAATTCTCCAGCCAGCTTTTTATCATAGTCAAAACTCACCGCATCCAGATAAGCAGAATTGCCATTACTGAATAATCCTGAATCCGTCAGCATATCTTTTACATGAAAGTTTCTGTGGTCATTGAGGAAATTCGCGACCGTTCCTTCATCTTCTTCGGGAGCGAAAGTACAGGTCGAATAGACGATGGTCCCGCCTTCGCACAGCATCTTCGATGCGCATTCCATTATGCTCTGCTGCCTGTCAGCACATAATTTAATATTGTCTGTTGACCAGCCGGTCAGCGCCTGCTCTTCCTTGAGGAACATTCCCTCACCCGAGCATGGGGCATCCACGATTATCCTGTCAAAGAACGATGGGAACTTCTGTGCCAGTGATTCAGGTGATTCATTTGTGACAATACAATTGGTGATTCCCATACGCTCGACATTTGAGGATAGGATTCTTGCACGCGACGCGTTGATCTCATTCGATACGAGAAGTCCCTCGCCCTTCATCATGCAGGCGAGAGCAGTTGTTTTGCCGCCGGGTGCAGCGCAGAGATCGAGTATGCGTTCTCCCGGTCCTGCGCCTGAAATTTCGGCGACCGCCATGGCTGACGGTTCCTGAATGTAGTAGAGTCCTGCTTCGTGCAGCGGGTTCTTTCCGGGGCGCGTTTCCTCGTCATAATAGAATCCTGAGGCGCACCATGGGATCGGTTTCAACCTGAAACGTGATTCCGGATCAGCGTTCGCGCAGCCGTCGTTGTCATCTTCAACTGATGCTGACGATTCGTCCATCTGCAGCTTCGTGAATTCATCCGTGTGCAGTTTCGCAAATTCATCCATCTGCAGCTTCATGAATTCATCCGTGTGCGGTTTCGCAAATTCATCCATCTGCAGCTTTGTGAATTCCTGCACTGTTATCTTCAGCGTGTTGACTCTAAGCCCGCGGCGTGGCTCGCGGTCGTATGAGGCCGCAAACTCGTCATATTCGTCGCCGAGGATTGCTCTCATTCTCGAAGCAAATTCCTCAGGCAGTGCCACGGAGCCTTTGCCTGCGGGATGGTCACTTGTTTTGACTGTTGAGTTTGCTGAGCTTGCTGAACTTGCTGAGTTTGCTGAGTTTGCTGAGTTTGCTGAGTTTGCTGAGTTGATAATTGTCATTTTTTCCTTCATGACTGAGCGCAGTTTGCGAATGCGAAGGCTATTGTCGCTTATGCGACGGCTATTGTCGCTTATGCGACGGCTATTGTCGCTTATGCGAGGGCTCTTGTCGCATTGCGCAACCCAGAAAATCAGCGCACGCGGTTTCCCGGCAGTGCTGCTCAGGTTTGTATGTGTGGTTTACTTTGGCAGGTTTTACTTTACTTCTTCGACAAGTATTGTCATTACTTTCTTCTCATTATACCCGGTGAGGACCACAGCGCCAAGAATGCAGAGGCCTGTCGCTGAGAACGCCGCAATACGGTAGCCGAGACCTGTTGCAGCGCCGATTGTTCCAAGACTTGTGAACAGGAGTGCCGCCACGCTCTGACCCATTTTCATGGAAAATGTGCGGGCTGCAAAGAACATTCCGTCATGATTTTCTTTCGTTACGAGGGCGTCGCTTTTCGCGATATCTGCGACGATAGTCTGCGGCAGGATACCGAGGATAGCCATCGGGAAGGCTGCAACAATCACGACAAGAATTCCTGATATCAATCCCGGGATTCCGAAAAGCCCTGATAATCCTGTGATCAGAAAAACAAGTGACATCCCGAAGAATGCGATTATCACAAGTTTTTTCTTGGCGACCTTGTGAGCGATACGGTTGACCGGATAATAGCAGCAGACCGACAGAAGCGTCATTACCAGATACAATATCGTATTATATGTTTCCGGAAGTTTCATGAGGGCCGTGACAAAGAATGTGAGCCCTGACTGGAACATTGTGATTGCGATCCAGTAGAGAATATCACTTCCGACAAAAACACGAAAAGCGTGGTTGCGGAATGTTTTGCCCAGTGATGTGAATGCGTTGCTTTCGTCAGTTTTTGTCTCCGCGACGTAATCTTTCTCACGCAGTGTGAGCGGCGGAATGAGAAGGCAGATCAGAGCAAATGCTGAGAGGACTGCGAAAGTCAACCTTATTGCGCCGACACGACCGAGTGACGGAGTCAGCGCACCCAGATGAATGGAGCTGCATAGCCAATCGCCGACCCTAAGATAAAAGTGAATGATATCGCAGTCGATATATTGGTAAGCTCTTCCTGACTGTGGCTCATCTCGGCGACAAATGCGTTGTAGGGTGTGCAATACAGCGTCATGAACAGGTAGAACATCAGAATTGTCACCAGCACCCATACTGCGTTCAGCGATGATTCGTGGTCAATCGGTGCGCAGTAAATGAGGACTGTCACAAGTGCAAATGGTATGGCCGACCATTTCATGAAAGGGAGTCTTCTCCCGCGCCTGCTCTTGCAACGGTCAGACATGTTGCCGATGAGAGGAGCTGAGAACGCAGCGAAAATTCTTCCCAACGCATAAATGCCGCCCAGCACCGTGAATATTCCAAGTATTACCCTGCACTGCGAAACGAATATCGTCTGACCCTCATTTATCATTGTCTCATCAGACTGATAAAACGATATAATCCAGTTCGCCACAAGGGCCGACAGAGTGCTCCACCCAAGCTGCCCTATTGCAAAACGGATTATTGCGCTTTTGGTCAATTTCTTCATCTGGTGGTCACCATCCTATACACTCATTTTTACTGTATATTTGTGTTGCAATGGTTTCATCGTCCAATCATCGAAGCCAACCAAACCATCCTTCTGTAATCTTCCCAGTACTATACCAGGATCTCTCTCTATTTTATTTGCAAATCGTTTAATATCTTGCAAACTAAATTGCTTCTTAGAAGTAAATTGCTTATATGCCTCTGGAGGAATTAAACAATTCTCTGCAAACTTATCAGCAACGGCTTCTTGTTTACCAGTTTCTTTTTCGAATGAAATGCCATAATCTCCGTTAATTATGTGACCAATTTCATGAAATAATGTAAACCAAAAACAATCAGCATTCAATCTTCTATCATTAACCATTAACATAATGTTGTCACCAATCCTCTTGGTCGCACCATTAATTTGTGATCCTGGAATATTAGGAAGAATAACAAAAATCACTCCTGCTTCCATAAACGTCTTTTTTATCACTGGATAGAATTCTGTATGTTTTGTTGTTAATGATAATGCATATTCAACCATTGATTCAAACTTCTTTTTTTTAAACCTGGGGGCATCTACCTCAAGCGCTTTATTTGTTGCAATTTGAACCATTGCATTTGCTTTCACTACACTTGATTCAGGTAACTCTTCTGTTGAACTACGGAAACTAACTGCCATATCCCGCTTTGTAAAAACAGTCAATGTTGCTACATTAAGAAACTCTCTAAGTGCTTGTATTTGTTCGTCCTTTTTTCTTGGAAAGTCTGGCAATCCAAAATTATCTCTAAAATATTTGTAGTCAAAATACTCAAACACTTTTCTTTCAGCCACTAATTCCTCTTCTGACTGAAAGTCTGCAATCAATGCATCATATGCATTTTGCAAATTAAGCCAATAAATAGCACTTGTTCCTATCATTCTGGAAAGTTTCATGGCAATATCAATGGATAAACTCTGTTCTCCTCTAATAAGTAAGCTTAGATTCTTTGGTGTTGTATCCAGTCTCTTTGCAAAATCTTCTTGTGTGAGTCCACTCTCATCAACAATTTCTTTAATGTAATATCCAGGATGAAATGCAATTTTATCGTTATGTTCTATATAGTTACTCATAATGTTTGCTCACCTCCATAATCTCTGAAATTCTGACCATCCTTGCAATTTCATCGATATTGCATGGAACATATGGCTCTTTATTTTCATCTAATGGTTCTAAGATAATACGCCACTGGTCTTTTCTTGACTTCACATCAATTGCAAAGTAACCTTCTAAGTCTCTTCCATCTTTGTTCCTCAGTTTATGAAAGTGAAAAGTCGGCATAACAACAATATCTCTAATTGTATCTGCTTGTTTCAAAGCATTTATTCGCGCCATCAGGCTTTTTGCCAGCATATCGTTGCCGCCAAATAGTTTTTTTTCGGCTTTCATACTAGTACACTGCTCTTTCGTTTTATCATTTGAGTAAATTAGTTTCAACGCCTTCCCCCTTGGCTTAAATTACCCTTTAAGTAATTTAATCGTATCATCAGTATATATTATTGTCAATGAACAGCCTATCTGAACATCTCCAGTGTTCGTGTAACTGTTCATTTGAGTATGTCCATCTCTCATACATAACTTGTTTTATAACAGCAATAGCAAAAAATCCGTGAGGCCTGTAGAAGACCTCACGGACTATTAGCATTTTATAACACGTATTACAGTACTTGATTTTCTTTATTGTTCTATCGCCAACAAATGTTTTGCCACTTACGCTTCTTCAAGTGTTGTGAACTTTGACAGCCTCTTCCTGAGTACAGGTCCGAGGAACGCTGCGACCACCATCTTTATGAAGTCTTCAATGATGAACGGGATAACGCCTGCCGCAAGAGCAGCGCTGAATGTCATTCCCATTGAATATGCAAGCCACGCTGTGCCGATTAGATAAAGGAGCCAGGTCGAAGCTTCCAGCACTATAATGCAGGCAATGCGCTTCTTATAGAACTTACCGACGAAAAGTGCCACGATGATCGCCATCGGAATGTAGCCGATTATGTAGCCGCCCGTAGGCCCGAACAGTTTTCCGACTCCACTGCCAAAACCTGAGAATACAGGAAGTCCTACAAGTCCGAGAAGAATGTACAGGCAGACGGAAATCACTGTGCGCTTTGTGTCAAGAATATATGCGATAACGCATATTGCAAAATTCGCAAGTGATATCGGGACAGGTCCGATCGGTATTGTCAGCGGTCCCAGAATGCAGAGCACCGCAGTCATAAGTGCAGTGCTGGTAAGAAATCTTGTTTGATTTTTCTTCATGAAAAATTCTCCCTCTTCTAACGATGTTTCAAAGCAAAGTGATGTCGCAAATATTGAGCCACTCTATCTTGCGTTAATCAATCTTGCGCTACTCAATCTTACGCTACTCCGCTCTGCTATTGTCAACCTTGTATTTGATTAAGGTTAACCATCGACGGGAGAATTTTATAATAAGGCCTGAGCTATGTCAAGTACCATGTGCTGCAGCGGCCTCTATGGAAGCCGCTGCGCATTATGCCGTTACTCCTGTTACTCCTGTTACTCGGCGCTCTTCAGCGATTCTATCATGTCTATCTGTCTCAATTTGAAGAACATGATGACATTGACTATCACAGCGAATAATGCAGTAAGAATCGCGCAGTAAACATAGCTCTCCGGAGCGATCGAGCGTCCGAACATGCAGGTGTCGATCTCAACGGTCGTGATTATAAATCTGTGAAGCAGATTTCCGATAAAACATCCGGCTACGCAGCCATCCAGCGTGAGCCATATGTTTTCACGGTAAATATACATTGCGACCTCCATGTCATGGAAGCCAAGGACTTTGAGCGTTGCAAGTTCACGTTTTCTCTCATTGATATTGATATTATTGAGATTAAAGATAACAACAAAAGCAAGCATTCCGGCCGCCACAACGAGTACAACAATGACAAGATCAAGAGCAGACAGCATGCTGTCCAGCTGACTGCGCGTTGCAGACGCATATGATACCCTGACAACACCATCGATGCCGAGTGCTCCCTCGCCTACCTTCTTGTAATCAGATTCCTCGGATGAACTTGTTTTGTATATTACAGCGTTATAATCGGGCTCATTTCCAAACGTGGCTTTGTAACATGAATCAGTCATGTAGACATAATGATAGAGATACTGCTCGGTTATTGCGCTGATCTTCACCTTATAATTCTTGTTGTCCTTAGTCAGTGTAATGTAATCTCCGACTGAAAGATCCAGCATATTTGCCAGCTTTTCAGTCACAACAGCACCGTCGTCGGAAAGTGTCAGCGGTTCATGCCCGTTCCTTGTCCTCAGCGTCACAAAATCCGATATTTCCGCCCTGTCTTCCGGAACGAAAACGTAGCAACTGTATGACCTGTCAGAGCCATTTTCAGAACCATCCACGCTCTCGAGACTTATTGTTCCGTAGCTGGTACCGTCATCATACGATTTCAGATATCTGTCGACTTCTTTCTTAGCCGTGTCGTCATCGTAGATGATCGTGCCCTGATAATGCTGTATCTCACCGTACTGCAGATCTGCGATTTCTTCGATTGAATTCTTGATGCCAAAACCGACCAGCATGATGCCCATGCACCCGCCGATCCCGAGCACCGTCATCATGAATCGTTTCTTGTATCTGAAGAGATTTCTGAACGTCGACTTATTCGAAAAACTGAGCCTTTTCCAGAAAGGAGTGATCCTCTCGAGCAGAATTCTCTTGCCGTTCTGCGGCGGCACCGGGCGCATCAGCGCCGCAGGTTTTGACATAAGTTCGCCGTAGCATGCCCACAAAGTCGCTACCATTGTGCATGCAAGAGCCGCAATTGAGGCCGTTATCCCGAATCCGGCCATGTACGGAATCACAATGTCAGTCGCATACGGCGTCATTATCTGGTACGAATACACAATTACAAACGGAAAGATTTTCTCACCGATAAACACGCCTGCAATACAGCCAAAACAAGTGGCCAGCGCCGCGTACATGAGGTATTGACCGATTATTGTTGGCTTTCTGTATCCAAGTGCTGAAAGGATGCCTATCTGAGAACGGTTTTCCTCCACCATTCTTGTCATTGTTGTGAGCGAAATAAGTGCCGCTACAAGGAAGAATATTACAGGGAAAACATTCCCTATTGCCCCCACACTGTCTGCATTGTCTCCGCACTGTGTGTACTGAGGGAGATCGTCCCTGTCAGTCACATACCATTCGGGATACTCAATGTCATTGACCTCGAGCTGGTTATTAAGGATCTCTACTCTGCCTTCTGCAATCTCTTCATAGCCGTCATAGATTTCCGCCCAGCCATCGTTGATTTCTTTCTGTCCGTCCTCGATTTTCTTTTTTCCATCATCAAGCTGCTTTGCGGCATCATCCAGTTTTGCCTTATTCTCTGCGAGTTCGGCCTCCGTCGATGCTTTCTGAGCGTAGTAGGAATCGTAGCCGCTTTGTAGTTCCGTCCTGCCCTGCGCTATTGCCGCCATTCCTGCATCGTACTGTGCCTGATAGTCAGTCTGTCCAGCATCTATCAGCAATTTGACATTGGCGAGTTGCTGCTCCTGCGCGTCTAATTGTGCCTTGGAGCTGTCAAGTTTTTCAAGTGCGGCGGCAAGCTGCGAGTCAGCCTCCGCCTTGCCAGATTCATAGGCAGACTTATTATTCTCAAGCTCTTTTGTCGAATCTTCAAGTTTCTTTATTGAGTCATCTATTTCCTTCTGTGAATCAAGAAGTTTTATCCTGTTATCTTCAAGGGTGAGCAGGTTATCACTAAGCTCATCTTTGGCATCATCGATCTTACGCTGAGCATCGCCCGCTGTCTCATCATAGCGGGCATCATTTCGTTCATCTTCTATTCCCTTAACTTCAGCCTCAAGTGATGCGACTACATCTGCGTAGCCTGTTGTATATGCAGTCTGTTCCTTTGATTCCTTTGCAATTATGTTGATCTCCGTATAAACATCGGTGACAAAAGCACTGTCAGGCACAAAAACAAAGGCGTTCACTTCGCCCTGTCCCACCTGTGAGCTGCCTCTGCTGAAAGAAGCATACATTGATGATGAAGCCAGTGCAGTTACTGTGAATGTATCCGTCGCAAGCGTATCAAGAATATCTTCGTCATCGTCAGAATCCATATAGACAGTCAGCTTATCGCCGACCTTAATCCCATTATGCTCAGCAAATGAAGCATCGATTGCACACTCGTTTTTCTTTGTCGGAAGTACTCCCTCTGTGACCTCGACAAGATCCATGTCCGTGCCCATAGTAGAAAAATGAAAAACATCCTGACTGTCATTCAGATTATAAAGGACATCGACTGTTTTGGCGGGTTCCGCCGTCTCAACATTATCCAGCGCGCGGATTGCTTCGAGGTCATCATCCGTAAGTCCCAGCGTTCCCTGGACCCTGATATCGAACAGCTTCGTCCTGTCATAATACTGATCAAGCGACAACCTGATATCAGGCTCAGATGCCTTTATCCCCGAGTAGAAAGCGACGCCAAGCGCGACAATAAGCATGATGGAAACGAAACGCCCCATGCTCCGCCGGATCTCCATTATGAAATTCTTCTTCAATGCCTTCTTATTATGCAAACCTGTATCCTCGATGCCCCCGAGGTTGGCGCTACGCGCGAACCTCGTATGTGAAAGCGCGGTATCGATACCCCCGAGGTTAGCGGAACGACAACCTCGTATGCGACTGTTTCACAGTCGCATTTACCACTCGATCTCTTCCACCGGTCTCGGGTTCTCATTCATCACTGATGATGCCGCCTTGCCGTTCCTTATCTTTATCACGTGATCCGCCATCGGCGTAAGTGCCGAGTTATGCGTGATCACTATGACTGTCATCCCCTGTTTCCTGCATGTGTCCTGGAGAAGCTTAAGAATTGATTTTCCTGTGTTGTAATCAAGTGCTCCGGTCGGCTCATCGCACAGAAGGAGCTTTGGGTTCTTTGCAAGTGCTCTCGCTATGGCGACTCTTTGCTGTTCGCCACCTGAGAGTTGCGCCGGAAAATTGTCAAGTCGTTCTCCGAGTCCGACTTCGCCGAGCACTGTCGCTGCATCCAGTGGATCCTTACAGATCTGAAGCGCCAGTTCTACGTTTTCTTTGGCAGTAAGATTTGGTACAAGATTGTAAAACTGAAAAACAAATCCGATGTCCTCTCGTCTGTAGTCCGTGAGCTTTCTGTTATTGTATTCGTTGATATGTTCTCCATCGACGATTACTTCGCCGGAAGTCGCAGTGTCCATTCCGCCGAGGATGTTGAGGACAGTAGTTTTGCCTGCTCCGCTGGGGCCTACGATGATTGTGAACTTTCCCTCATCAATGCTGAAATTCATGCCATCGACGGCATGAATCTCGACATCTCCCATCTTATATGTCTTCCTGACATCCTTCATTTCAACAAATGACATGAGTTGTTTCTCCTGTATTTGACTCCCATAATCACGCCAGGGCATCGCATGTATTCTCGCTCAATCGCTTGCAGTCACGCCCTGCCATACTGCGATATTCGCAATCACTGTACTATTTCATTATAAAAACAAACTTCTTATGTAATTCTAAAGATTGAATGAATTTATCATGACCCAATTATTGCATTGTTACTGTTAGCTGGTTTCCTTAAAGTGAAAAAGTTCTACTGGATTGTTTGAATTAACATATTACCCGCGAAATGCAAGGTTCACCATCTTTCGCGGGTAAGGCAGCAATACAGAAAGTATTA
>Ga0172378_10004157_pt1 | contig 13580 bp, 14 predicted proteins | sample GrowelOW332metaG_FD_119755 | JGI IMG/M metagenome (GOLD analysis project Ga0172378, IMG submission 119755) | Groundwater microbial communities from an aquifer near a municipal landfill in Southern Ontario, Canada - Pumphouse #3_1 metaG | ecosystem: Environmental > Aquatic > Deep subsurface >...
AAAGTTAACGGAATTGTGATTGGTACTGGAGATTTGAGCGAATTAGCGCTAGGATGGTGTACTTTTAATGGTGACCATATGTCAATGTATGGAGTGAATTCTAGTATTCCTAAAACACTAATTAAATATATTATTAGTTCTTATGGAAGGATAAATGATAACTTCAGCAACGTTTTAAAAAACATTATTGATACACCTATTTCTCCTGAATTGATTCCATCTAAAGATAAAGACAAAATAGGTCAAAAGACTGAGGATATACTAGGGAAATATGATCTCCACGATTTTTATCTATATAATTTTATAAGAAACGGCTTTTCAAAAGAAAAGATTTTTCAATTAGCAAAAATAGCCTTTAAAGAACAAATTAATGAAGAAGAAATTGAAAAATCTTTGAATTTGTTTTTTACTAGATTTTTCCTACAACAATTTAAAAGATCAACTTTACCTGATGGAGCAAAAATAGGAAGCGTTTCTCTTTCTCCTCGTGGTGATTTTAAAATGCCTAGTGACATTGATTCATTAAATTCATTTACTGAAGAATGATATTTATTTTAGTTTTTATTATTTAAAATTAACGATAAGTAGTCAAAAAATAAAAACTATTTTATATCTTCTGTGTTATGTTAAAATATATAAAATGAATAAAGAAATTAAGAAACAAAAAACTATATTAATTTGTCAAAACGATAAAATAAAAGATTCTGAATTAAGAAACATTTTTAAAAACTTTGATTCCAAATTAATTTATTGTTCCTTGGCACAAGATGCAGTAGATATTTGTATTAAATCGATAATTGATTTATTAATTGTTGATTTATCCCTTCCGGATAAAGATGGGATGTACGTTATTGAAACTCTTAGAAGTTTTAATAACGTACTTCCGATAATAGTAACTTCTTCAAGAAGTGATATTGAATCTAAAATTATGGCTTTTGAAGCAGGAGCTAGTGATTTTTTGGTTAAACCTTATAATAATTTAGAATTATTAATTAGAGCAAAAAATCAAATTAGAAGAAATGCCATTGAAGAAAACCATTTATTTGTTAATGGAAAATTGATGATTGATTTTGATGCTAAAAAGATTTTTGCAAATGGTGTTGAGGTTCATTTTACTAATTTTGAATATAAAATTGTTGTTTTACTCGCTAATAATCTTAATAAAACTTTGACTCATGAATATATTATTAATCATGTATGGGGATATAAAGATCAAGATCAAAATGGTTTAAGGGTTTTTATGGCCGGTATAAGAAAGAAGTTGTCTCGTTATTTTAATACTACCGGTTTACTAACAACGTATGTTGGAGTTGGATATCGTATGAATACGATAGATTGAGGGTATTTAGTATGCACATGAAAAATTTATTTGGAAAAATATTTGTTTTATTTGCGATTATTGGAAATTTTGCTCTTTTTGTGTTTTCTATTTTATTTATTTCTTTAAATCTTTTACAAAATGATTTTGCTAATATTATAAAAGATGTTGCTAATGGTGGTTTATATTGGTCAGCTATTGTTATTTGTTTGATTTCAATAGTTTATGGTTTTATAGTAAATGTTTTTTCCTTATTTAAATTAATTAAAGGAAGAGGTGGAAAGTTCATTTTCTATAACATTATTGCATTTATTCCTTTTTTAGTTACAAGTGGAGTACTTGTTCTTGGATTTGTTCATTTATCGAATCCATATTTTACAGAATTTTTAACACTTTTCATTTTATATTCTGCCTTTACTTTTATTCTTTTAATTGGTAGTTTATTTGATTTTAAGAATTAGGTTTTTATATTTGTTTATATATGTAGTAAACTATAAACGTGAAGAAGAAAATTGAATTAGCACTAGAGGTTGTTTCAGGATTAATAATTGTAGCAAGTTGTATTGCTACAATTACTTTTTTTTAGTTATGCGTGGTTTAAATCAAAACAAGAAGTTGATTTTTCTGCTAATAATATCAGCGTTTTTGGTGGTGCATCTTTTTCTTTAAAAGAATATAAATATGATCAAATAAATTCGAAACATTATGTTTATGATTACGAGAATAAAAATAGCATCCTTGATGTTAATTATGATACTGATTTTGTTTCAATTGGGAATAGCGTTTCAGTTTCAAAAATTTATCCGAAAGATTGTTTAACTTTTGCTGTTGAAATTACTAATTCTTTAAATAGTAAGGTTATAGTAAATTTAGATTCTTTTAAAACTTCGATTATTGATGGGTTATTTTATAAAGATCAAACTAAAACTATACCTTTAGAATATATTGATTTAAAAAATGCAATCGATATTACATTTTATAATATTGGAAATGATAAGACCAAAGCGTTATCTTTTATAAATGGAACTGAAATTCCGCTTGCTTTAGATGCATTTAACGATACCTTTACGGGAGATTTTGATATTAATGAAATTAATAATGTTAGAAATTATTCATATAAAACAAACGGAATTAATAATCTATATGAGACCACATTAACAAATTTAGATTTTTCAATTATTCTTTTTAGCATATCTTTTTCTAATAAAGAAGCGACTTATTTCTCCTATGATGATACAGATCCTTTGAATCCTTTCTATTATTTAGATAGTGTAAATGGTGATTCAAATATTTACCAAAATACGTCGATATCTCTTAATAATTTAACATTTAAAATTGGGTAAAAAATGATTACTTTTAATAAAAATTTGAACATAAAAGTATTTTCGACAAATATTGTCTATTATTTTGTTATATAATAAGTAGGATGAATGAGTTAGAAGCGCTAATATTGCTTAAGTCTTTAGATCCTACAAGCTCTCTAAGAGGTTTGGAATATTTTTATAACGAATATTACCGTTTAGGTTTATTTATTTGTGGAAAAATTCTTTTAGTCAATGACGATTGCTACGATGTCATTAATGATTCATTTATTAATTTTTATAAAAATAAAATGAAAATCACTGAACCAAAAGCTTATTTTGCGATGTTGGTAAGGAATGCTTCTATAAATAAACTTAAAGAAGAAAAGAAAAATTCCGACTTTGATGAAGAAACAATCATTAAGAACAGTGAAAAAGTTGAATCGATTGATTTGAATGAGTTAGATTATTTAAATGAATTGGAAATTTCAATAATTAAACTACATATTTTTGGTGGTTATTCATTCAAAGAAATTGGTCTATTTAAAAAAATGACTACATTTCAAATTAGTGGATTATATAGTAGAGCGATTAAAAAAATTAGAAAGGGGTATCAAAATGAAAAAGAAAGAAATTGAAAATAAAATTTTTGTTGAAACTTTAGTTATAAATTCAAATTTATTGGAAAAAGAAGCTTTTGATATTCCATCTTTTGATAAATTTAAAGAAGCTAATAATTTAAAAACAGAAGAAAATAATAAAATGAAAACTTATAGTACTAAAAGAGTTATTGGTTTGGTATCGAGTTTTTCGGTTATTTCACTTGTTTTTATTTCCTTATTTTCTTTTATTAGCAATATTATAAATAAGAATAATATATCCTTTGAAGATTCATCTAATCCAACATATGTTCCTGAAAATAAAGGTGTTGTTAGCGATATAGAATTAGATAGAAATCTTTTAGTTTTAAATTTTAACGATCTCAAAAAAGAAACGAATGATAATTTATTTGGAACTATTAAAGTCGATAATTCTTTTTATAATTACACTAATAAAATTTATCAAAAAAATTTTATTAATTTTAAATACAATATTAATAGTAGTGACTTAAGTTATTTAAATGGAAAAAATAAAATATATTTCTTTACTTCAAATACATTATTTATAGAATTTTATATCTAAGGAGGATGTTATGAAAAAGCAAAAAAATTTTACATCTTTAGTTTTGGGTGGAGTAGTTTTGTTTTTGTTATCATCGTGTAGTCCTAATTATCTTAAGTTTTCTATTTCGTTGGCTCCATTAAAAATTAATGAACAGAAAACTGAACCTATTAGTGATGCAAATAGAAAAAATAATGTGTTGAAACAAATGACAAAAGATATGGTTGATGCTTTATCTCTTAAGGATGAAAAATTAAATAACATTTTTTCTCCTACTTCCTTTTTTCAATGTGTTGGAGAAGTTGCTTTAGCTAGTAAAAATGGTTTTCAATATGTTACAGATTTAGGATATACATCTTTGTCTCAATTTAAAGATGATTTTGATGCTTTACAAAAGTATTTTTTGTTTGAATCTGATTATACATATTTAAAATTGTTAGGTTTTTATTGTTTGTATAATATCGATAAACCAAATCTTGAAGTTTTAAATAATTTAGCTTCGAAATCAAATTTATCATCATTCAATTTTAATGATGCTAGGGATTTAATATCAACTGCTAATGAATATTTAAATGTGAATGCGGGTATTGATTTCAAGATTCCTGAAAGTATTATTGAAAGGTATGAAAAAGCTGTTTTCGCTGTGAATGGGCTTCACATTAAAGATAGTTTTCGTCATGAAAAAGAAATAATTCAATCAAATTTTACTGATTTAAATGGGACAACAAACAAAAAAGATTTTATTGAGTTTGAAAATTACGGGCATATTTATAGAGACGATAATAATAAAGTATTTCTTTTTGATGCTTCGGTAGCTTATTCAAGATTGATTTATGTTTTGCCATTTGAAGGAACAAATATTAATGATATTGATCTTAATAATATTGACTTATTTTCTTTTAATAAAAATAATAATGTGAATCCTAAACAATTTAAGATTACTGCTCCATTATTTTCTAACGAAACTGAATTTGATAATTATAATACTTTACTTAAAAATTATCATATTTCAGTCGAAACTGCTCCTTTTAATAATATTACGGATGATGTTTTCGCTGAACCAGAGATGTTTGCTTATCAAAAAAATAAATTTGAATTAACAAATAAAGGAATTGAAGGAAAGGCTGTAACAATAATCGGAGAAGGAGCGACAAGCTCTGCACCTATGCCTGATGACGCAACAGAAATTATTGTTGATCGTCCATTTTACTGCCTATCAATGTTTGGCGATTATCCATTATTTATTAATAAAATAACAAATTTATAAATGTTGTTTATTTTTGTAATTTTGTGTATTGCATTATTTATTTTTGATTGCTATAATTAAATCGGTAAAAAAATACCGAGTAATTATGAAAACAAAAGACAAATTATCAAAAAATCAATTAAGAAGATTTCCGGAATATTTAAATTTCTTACGTAAGTGCGAAGAAACAGGTATTCATTTCGTTAATGCCCAAATGATGGCAGATGCTTTAAATTTAAATCAAGAGCAAGTAAGAAAAGACATCGCTGCTGTTTCAACAGTTAGTGGAGTTCCAAATAGAGGAAGAAACGTAATTCAATTAATTAAAGATATTGAAGTAGTTTTAGGCTATGACGAAACTCATAACGCAATTCTTGTTGGGGTCGGAAGTTTAGGTAAAGCGTTATTGAATTATGATGGATTTAAGGCGTTTGGTTTAACAATTATTGCAGCTTTCGATCCTCGTGAAGAATTAGTAGGAGCTACTATAAACGAAGTAAGAGTTTATGATACTCACCGAATGTGTGGAACATTGAAAAATTTTGACGCACATATCGGAATTATTTGTGTTCCTGGAGCTGTTGCTCAAAGTGTAGCTGATGAATTAGTTGATAATGGAATTGAAGCAATTTGGAATTTTGCTCCTGTTAGACTAAATTTACCAGCAAATATTATTGTGTCTAATATGAATATGGCTACATCGTTAGCTGAATTAAGTCATAAATTATATCTTAAAAGAGAAAAGGAGAAAAATTAATTATGGCAGAAGAAATTTATCCTGTAGAAGTTGAAAAAGAAATTAATGAGTTGGTAGAAAAAGGTGTTAAGTGTCTTGAATCTTTTAAAGAATTGAATCAAGAACAAGTTGATTTTATTGTTGCTAAAGTGAGTTGTGCTGTTTTAGATCATCATGAATATTTAGCTCGTTTAGCTTTTGAAGAAACCGGAAGAGGTGTTTTCGAAGATAAATGTACTAAAAATTTATTTGCTTGTGAATATGTTGTTAATGCTATGAGACATTTAAAAACTGTCGGAATTATTAGTGACGATCCAGTTACTGGAATAACTGAAGTTGCTGATCCACTTGGTGTAATTTGTGGAGTAACTCCTGTTACTAATCCAACAAGTACTGTAATTTTTAAGTCCTTAATCGCTTTAAAAACAAGAAATCCAATTATTTTTGGTTTTCATCCAAATGCTCAAAAATGTTGCGTTGAAACCGCAAAAATAATTGTTGATGCAGCTGTGGCTGCTGGAGCACCTATTGATTGCGTTCAATATATTAGTCATCCATCTCTTGATGCAACAAAGTGTTTAATGCATCATAAAGATATTGCTACAATTTTAGCAACTGGCGGAAACGCTATGGTTACTGAAGCTTATAGTTGTGGAAAACCTGCTCTTGGAGTTGGTGCTGGAAATGTTCCTGCTTATGTTGAAAAAACTTGTAATGTTGCTCAAGCTGCTAATGATATTTTAATGAGTAAAGCTTTTGATAACGGAATGGTTTGTGCGAGTGAACAAGCAGCTATCGTCGATAAAGAAATTTATAACGAATTTTTAAAAGATATTCAAAAGTACGGTGCGTATGTTTGTAACGAAAAAGAAAAGGAATTATTAGAAAAATATATGTTTAGAGCAAATAAAAATGGTGTTGGCACCTCTTTATTTGCTGGTTTAGTTGGACATCCTGCTTATGAGATTGCCCATAATGCTGGTTTTGAAGTTCCTGAAAAGACTCCAATTCTTATTGCAGAAGTTGATCATGTTGGGATGGATGAACCTTTATCAAGAGAAAAACTTTCTCCTGTACTAGCTTTAATTAAAGCTAAGAGTACAAGTGATGGATTTGATAAAGCTGAAGCAATGGTGGAACTTAATGGACTTGGTCATAGTGCCTGTATTCATACTCATGAAAAAATATTAGTTGATGAATTTGGAACTAGATTAAAAGCATGTAGAATTATTTGGAATCAACCAACATCGTTTGGTGGTATTGGTAATATTTATAATAACTTCCTTCCTTCAATGACTTTAGGTTGTGGAAGTTATGGACATAACTCTGTTAGTGGTAACGTTAGTGCTATTAATTTAATTAACATTAAACGTATTGGCAAAAGGAGAAATAATATGCAATGGTTTAAGATTCCTAGAAAAATATATTTTGAAAGAAATAGTATTCAATATTTATTAGATTGTAAAGAAATTCATAAAGCCTTTATTGTCACCGATAAATCAATGGTCCAATTAGGATTTATGAGTAGAATTATTGACGAATTAAAGAAGAGAAGAAATGATGTTGTTATTCAATTATTTACTGATGTTGAACCAGATCCTGATATTTCAACCGTTAGAGCTGGTACTAAATTAATGCAAAGTTTTAGTCCTGATACTATTATCGCTCTTGGTGGTGGAAGTGTTATGGATGCTGCAAAATGCATGTGGTTATTCTATGAACATCCTGAAGTAAATTTTGATGATTTAAAGCAAAAATTTATGGATATTAGAAAGAGAGCTTTCAAATATCCTGAACTTGGACAAAAAACAAAATTAATTTGTATTCCAACAACTAGCGGAACTGGAAGTGAAGTTTCTCCATTTGCAGTTATTAGTGATCATGAACATCAAAAGAAATATCCTTTAACCGATTACTCTTTAACTCCAACTGTTGCTATTATCGATCCAGAATTTACAACTAATCTTCCAGCTTCTGTTACTGCTGATACTGGTCTTGACGTTTTATGTCATGCTGTAGAAGCGTATGTTTCAGTTTTAGCAAGTGATTATACTGATGGTCTTGCTATCCATGCTGTCGAATTAGTTTTTGAAAATCTTTTAAAAACTGTTAAAGATGGTAAAAATGAATTAGAAGCTAGAGAAAAAATGCACAATGCTGCAACTATTGCTGGTATGGCATTCGCCAATGCTTTCCTTGGAATGTGTCACGCTTTAGCACATAAGATTGGTGGTTTCTATCATATTCCACACGGAAGAATTATTGGTATTTTATTACCATATGTAATTAGATATAATGGACAAGTACCACAAAAGTTATCTACTTGGCCAAAATATAATGTTTATGACGCTGATAAACGTTATGCGAAACTTGCTAGATTACTGGGTTTAAAAGCGAAGACGGATGCTGAAGGTGTCGAATCCTTTGCTCAAGCTTGCTACGACTTAAGTGTTGAGATTGGTGAAGTTCCATCTTTTAAAGGACAAGGAATCGATGAAGAAGATTGGATGAGTAATGTTGAAAAAATTGCTTATTTAGCTTATGAAGATCAATGTGTTCCAGCCAATCCAAGAATTCCACTTGTTAAAGATATGATTGAAATATTGAAAGATGCTTATTATGGAAATTTTAAGAAAGAGAGTAAATAAAAAATAGTTTATGCCTAAATTTGATACCAGAGTACAAGAATTAAGATATCGTATTATTAAAGAAATCACTAAACATACTTACACAGATGATTTAGTTTCTTGTTTTTATGATATTCCTAAAGTTATTGTACCAGGACCAGCTCCTTCAATGAGATGTTGTATATATAAAGAAAGAGCCATTGTTCAAGAACGTATTAAACTTACCATGGATGCCTCTTCGACTAAAGATTCAAATCCAATTAGAGTAATTCCGATTGCTTGTGATGAATGTCCTCTTGGAGGATATATTGTTGGAGATGCTTGTCGTGGATGTATTGCTCATAGATGTAGTGAAGCTTGTCCAAAAGATGCAATTACTTTTGGAATTCATGATAGATTAAGAGCCAGTATTGATAAAAATAAATGTATAAATTGTGGGTTATGTGCTAAAGCTTGCCCATATAATGCTATTGAAAATAGAATTAGACCTTGCGAAAAAGCTTGTAAAAATAAAGCAATTTCTCCAGATCCAGTAACTAATGCTGCGCACATTAATGATGACAATTGTATTCATTGTGGAGCATGTGTTTATATGTGTCCATTCGGTGCAATTGTTGATGAATCTTATATTCTTGATATTGTTAAAATGTTAAGAGAAGAAAAACATGTTTATGCTGTAGTAGCGCCTTCAATTGCTGGTAATTTTACGGAATATAAATTAAATCAAGTTATTACGGCGATTAAAAAACTTGGATTTAGTGAAGTAATTGAAGCAGCTTTAGGGGCAGATATTGTTGCGTTAAATGAATCAAAAGAATTAAGTAAAGAAGGAAAATTATTAAGCAGTTGTTGCCCATCTTTTGTAACATATATAAAAAAGAATTTTCCTACCTTAGCTAAACATATCTCGACTTCATTATCTCCAATGGCTACAATCAGTAAATTAATAAAAGAAAAAAATCCAACATGTAAAATTGTCTTTATTGGACCTTGTACTTCGAAAAAATATGAAATTAAATTAGAGACTGTTAAACCTTATGTTGATTCTGCTTTAACTTTTGAAGAACTTCAAGCCTTAATAGATAACGCCAATATTGATATTGGAAGTTTAAAAGGAAGTAGTTTTTATAAGATAGGTAGTAAATACGGAAGAGGATTTGCTAAATGTGGCGGATTATCAAATGCCGTTAAAAAAGCTCTTGAAGAAAGCAACATTGATTTTAAAGTAAATGGTTTAGCTTGTAGTGGCATAAAAGAAATTAGAAATGCTTTAAATGATATGAAGAATGGAACTAGTGATGTTAACTTTATTGAAGGAATGATGTGTGATGGTGGATGTATTGGAGGTCCTTGTAACCTCAATCACCAAATGAAGAATAAAATATTAATTGATAAATATTCTCAAGAAGCTTCAACTTCAATTCAATCTACAGTAAATGAAATCGACTTAGACTAAAATCTAAGTCGATTTTTCTATTCATAATAATACCTTCCTTAATTTATTTTATGCTATAATTTTTATTATTAATAAGGAAGCGTATTATTATGAAAAAAGAATTTAGAGATTTAATGGTTGAAAATAAAAAAGAAGCAAATGTATTTATTTGTGGTGTTCCTTTTGATAAAAATGCGAGCGTCGGGAAAGGAGCTGCTTTTGCTCCAAAAGTTCTTCGTGAATTATCTTTTGATTTACCACCTCTTGATAGAAGAGGAAAATTATTAACCGATATAAAGATATTTGATGAAGGAGATTTTAGTGGAGAAGATTTTGATTTATTGAAAAATAATTTGGACAATTTCTTAAAAGAGAAAGGGTTTCATATAGTTTTTGGAGGAGATCACTCAATTGCGATTGCAAGCGAGAGAGCTTTTTTTGATCGCGCAAAAGCATTAAATAAAATTCCAGTTATATTACATCTTGATGCTCATCCTGATATTTGTGATATTTATGAAGATAGCAAATACTCTCATGCGTGTCCAATTCTTAGAGCTTTAGAATACGGTTATCAAGATGAGAATATTACATTAATGGGTATTAGAGGTTTTGAAGCTCAAGAAATTGTAACATTTACTAAACATCCTTTACTCGATGTTTTTAAGGCTAACGATATTAAGGATTTAGGAGTTGATACACTCATTTCTATTTTAAAAAATAAATATAGTGATGATAAATATATGATTTATCTTTCATATGATATTGATGCAAATGATCCATCATTTGCTCCAGGAACTGGAACTCCAGAAGCTTTTGGATTATCAAATCTTGAAACTTTAAAAATTGTGACTTCAATTATTAAAGAACTTCATTGCGATACAATGGATTTAGTTGAAATTGCTCCACCATTAGATATAAATAACATTACAAGTTGGTTGGGTTTAAAAACCATTTACGAGATTTTTTCAACGTTAATAGATTCAAATAAATTAAATTAATTATGTTTAATACTTGGGATGAATTCTTTAACTCTATAAAAAATAAGGATTATTTTGTTAAATTACAATCGTTTTTAAATAAAGAATATTCTTCTAAAGTTATTTATCCACCTCGAAGTGATTATTATAAAGCTTTTGAATTAACACCTTTAAATAAAGTAAAAGTAGTTTTGTTAGGACAAGATCCTTATTTTAATTTTAATCAAGCAATGGGGCTTTCTTTTAGTGTTAAAGAAGGAGTCCCTTTACCTCCAAGCTTAAGAAATATTTATAAAGAAATAGAATTAGAATTTCATGAAAAAATGAATTATTCAAACGGAGATTTATCTTATCTTGCTAATCAAGGAGTTCTTTTACTTAATGCATATTTATCAGTTGTAGAACATAAACCTTTATCGCATAAAATTAATGAATATGATTTAATGCTTAGAGATATTATGGATGAACTAAATAGTTTAAATAAACCAATTGTTTTTCTTTTATTTGGAAATAATGCGAAGAAATACTCTAAATTATTAACCAATCCTTTACACTTAATTATTCAAACTAATCATCCTTCACCTTTAAGCGCAAATAGAGGTGGATGGTTTAATTCTAACTGCTTTATTAAAACAAATAATTTTTTAATTTTTAATGAAATTCCTCCAATAAATTGGATAAAAAAATAGCCAGTAAAACCCAAATCCAATGGGGGTTTACTGGCTATTTTGATAAATTTAAAAATATTATTGATTAATCATTTAAGAAAGCGTAAACGTTAATCGAATCGTTGATAACAGCTTGTCTTTGAGCTTTTAAATTATCTTCATAATCGTTATGACCAACGCATTCTTTTTCGTATTTATCCATTTCCTTAAAGTGTAATTTGATTCTTTTCATATATGGTATTCTCCTTTTCTTTTTAGTTTTAATAACAGCACCAACTCATTAATTTCTTTTTTCTTTTAATAAGTAGGCATCAATAAAGAGGGCTTCATTTATTTGTTTTGAATTCATCTCTTCATCATGTTCATTTCTTCCACAATAGATTTTTTCGTATTGATCCATTTCTTTAAAGTGTAGTTTGTTTCTTTTCATTTCATTTCCCTCCTACACATATATGATACCCCCTTTATAATTTTTGAAACGATGTAAGCGTTTTCAAAAAAATATGAAACCGGTTACATTTTTAAAGGTAGCATATTTAGTTTTTTTGTTAAAAGTTTTATTTTAAATATTGAAGTTGAATTAATAAAATCTTAACACTATAATACTGGTGGGTGCTAGAGAACTGGCTGAGATAAACGTGAAACTCGTTTGACCATTAAACCTGATCTAGGTAATGCTAGCGTAGGAAATATTATTTATTTTTAGAAATATTATTTACTTCTCTCTACCTATATGAGGTGGAGATTTTTTATTTAAGGAGTAAGTAAAATGAAGAAAAATCTATCGTATTATTTAAGAGAGTTTATTTTTGGTGTTTTATTCGTATCTTTAATTATTCTTTTAATTTGTTTACCACAATTAAAAGTGATTAATGTAGAGAAAGAAGAGTTTTTCTTTTCATTTTTCACTTTATTAAGTAACACAAATTTAACTATCGGTTCTGAAATATTAAATATTGGTCATAGTAATATAATCTTAGCTATTGGATTTACTAGTTTATTATTATCGCTTGTATCAATTGGCGTTGGTTTATTTTTCTACAAAAAAGAAAATGTTCAAGTTGGGAAAATTTTATATTTAGTATCCATAGGATTGCTTGCTTTATTTTTATTTATTTTTGCTTTATCAAACGCTATTGTTAAAGCTTTTATCATTGGAGATTTTGCTGGTAAAGTTAAACTTGATCTACCATTATCAATTACTTCAATAATTTTAATATTATTAATGATTTTTGTAATCTTTAGTCGAATTTTTCAAAACGAAAGATTTTCAATTCAAAATATTGTTGAAATGGGTGTTTTAGTAGGTTTAGCAGTTGTTTTAGATACTTTTGCAAAAATAACAGTTCAAGCAAATGGTGGAAGTATTTCTTTTGCTGCGGTTCCTTTATTCTTAATTTCGATTAGAATGGGTGGTTTTAAGGGTTTTATTGCTTCTTCATTCATTTTTGGATTTATCTCTTGTTTAATTGACGGTTATGGATTTCAAACATTTCCATTTGATTATTTTGTTGCTTACGCTGGTTACGGTTTTATTGGTTTTTTTATTAATTTATTTGAAAAATTTAATAAGAGTAATAGTAAAAAAGTTCAATTTGGTTTAAGTGCTCTTGGATTAACTATTGGAGTAGTAGTTGCGATTTTCTTTAGATATTTAGGTGCAATGATTGATGGATTCATTCTTTATCAACCAATTACTTTTGTTGAAAACTTTATTTATCAATCAACATATATTCCTCTTTCAATGTTGGTATCTTTTGGAGGAACATTAGCTCTATTAGAACCAATTTTATTAATTAATAGAGTATTTAAGGTTGATAATTTTAAAAAAAGAAATGAAGAATAATATCTCTTAGAAATGATAATCAATTTTTTAAAAAGATTTAAAAGCATTTAAAATATTTGATACTTTTTATAATAATAAAACGTAAATAATATAAAATAAATATTTTATATAAATATATTTATATCACTAACATAAAATCCATAATTCGTTTATAATATCACTAGACATAAATAGGAGATTTATTATGGGTTTAAAAAAATATGATGAAAGTGAACAAAAAGCTTTAGAAGCTAAAGAAAATTTACAAAAAGTCGAAGATTCTTCT
>Ga0172378_10004158_pt1 | contig 13580 bp, 12 predicted proteins | sample GrowelOW332metaG_FD_119755 | JGI IMG/M metagenome (GOLD analysis project Ga0172378, IMG submission 119755) | Groundwater microbial communities from an aquifer near a municipal landfill in Southern Ontario, Canada - Pumphouse #3_1 metaG | ecosystem: Environmental > Aquatic > Deep subsurface >...
AAACTCAACAATGATGAGTATGTGGATGTCGCAAAGCAGATTAGCGAAACGTATGGTACGCCAATGGTTGCAATTACGCTTCGAAAAAGTATCAGCGCATCGGACAACGAATGGAGCGCCATGTTATATACAGGAGGTAAGGCTTTTTTCTCAAAAAGTTATATGATTCACCTTGTAGATCGTATAGGTGGGGGTGATTCATTCTCCGCTGGTTTGCTGTATAGCAATATGAACGGATATGCTCCGCAAGATGCGATTGAATTCGCTACTGCCGCATCTTGCCTCAAACAATCAATGGAAATGGATTTCAATCTTGCGACCGTGCAGGAGGTTAGGAATTTGGTAGAAGGAGATGGATCTGGGCGTGTCCAACGCTGATGTTACGATTAATTTTCTTCTTACAGCGTTTAATATTGGATAGGTAAAATGCAGTATTGTATCCTTGTTTTCTCTTTGATTACTCTTTATTATGAATGGGATAGAAAATTTTTAGGAAAGAAGAAGTCACTATATGCTTGAAAAAGAATGTAAAAAAACTCCAAGGGTTAACGCAACTGCCAAAGCTCTTAGTATACTTGGTTGCTTTTCACCAACCCTGTTAGAAATCACTCTTGCCCAGTTTAGCAAAATGCTCGATATGCCCAAAAGTACACTTCTCAACCAGCTGAGAACATTGGAGGACGCTGGTATGGTCATGAGGACCGGTAACAATGCATTTCGGTTGGGGTATAAGATAATGAATCTGAGCTATTGCGCACATAATGCGATTTCTATATCCCAATATGCGATTCCTGTGATGGAAGACCTTGAGGTGGAAACCGGCCAGAACCTTTATCTGACAACTCATGTGGAAGGACAGGTTTTCTATCTTGAATGTGTGTATCCAAGCAGACGGCTTGTCTCATATTCTATTTCTGGAAAACTCCTGCCGATGCATTGCACTGGTTGTGGCAAGGCAATGCTGAGTTTTATGGACAAGAAGCAAGTGGAAACAATAATAGACCAGCATGGTTTGCCACAGATAACGCCCAATACCATCACCAAGAGGGATGAACTGTTCAAGGCTCTCTCTAATTATCGTGCTATGGGCTATGCGATAGACAACGAAGAGGAAAGCATGGGTGTGCGGTGTGTCGCGGCTGCAATCCGTACAAGTAAAGGTACGGTCGCAGGGGCCTTAAGTATTTCCGGGTCAGTCCTTTCCATGAGGGATGAGGTTTTGGAACAGTATGCTGTTCTTCTCTCGAAAGCCTGCAATACGCTTGTCCCTTATGCACATCTTTTCCCCTACTATCAAAATTATAACCAGTTGTGATTCGACCATCGTTTCTTCATTTGAAAGCCCGTATTCCCATAAATGTATAACAAGGAACTAATATTGTAATATGTCCCGTAAAGAAAATAACCTGCACACAGCAGAAGTTGGAACAGCTCTGAAGAAGCTAGAAGGCGGAGAAAAGGCTTGAGGAGCGGGTGCCCACCATCCTTGCAGGCCAAGACGGAGAGGAAGTCATGAACATAGCAAACGACATGCTCATGGCCTTATGGTTTTTGCACGGTTCTGATTGAAAGTTTTCCCCCTATGATTGTAACGGTGGCCTCATTTCTTGAGATGAACTGCTCTGATGCCACGACAAGGTGAGGAAACGAGAAATGCAACAAGGACAAATCCATAAGCATACATAGTTTCAGTCCATGTCAGGAATTCTTTCAGGAAAGACCCGTAATAAGGATGGAGCAAACTCTTCTCTGTTCATGTCGCTCAAACCCGATTGTTTTTGTGTTCTTCTCTTGATACAGAGCTTGGTATGGATGATATAATCCGGGAATATGGACATTAAGGGGGCGTGTATGCGGATACTTGTTGTGGATGGTCAGGGGGGAGGAATCGGCAGACAGGTGGTTGCTGCAATCAAGGATAAATGCCCTGGATGCCAAGTGACGGCGGTTGGTACGAACAGTATCGCTGCAACAGCCATGCTGAAAGCTGGTGCGGATAATACTGCAACAGGAGAGAACGCCGTTCTTGTGGGCTGTCGAAAAGCGGATGTGATAGTTGGTCCCATCGGTATCGTGATCGCTGATTCCCTCTGTGGTGAGATTACTCCCCGCATGGCTGTATCCATAGGGCAGAGCACAGCAAAGAAGATTCTCATTCCTGTAAATCATTGTGAGAACATCGTGGTTGGAGTGGCTGACTTGTCTGTGAGCAAACTCATTCAGAATGTGATTGAGATTATCCAAGAGAAATGATAAAAAGGTATCAAATTTTATTAAGCATATAAAACTAATAAGAACTAGAGTTTATGGTTTGCTAAAGCATTAATGATTGTAGGAACTTGCTTCAATTTGATGGACTATTCTCAGTAGTTATAATTGTCTAAAACGCTTAGTCTTCAATTTTAATAGTGGATTTTACTCTTTTATCATAAAGAACTATTAAGTTGACAATTTATTAGTACGGGGTGTATTACTGTATACAGTATACAAACTTATTTTTTGGAGGTCTCAGCATCAGTTAATTGATGTTGCTATAAACTATGAAAATCTATGACACGAATTACTTGCGTTCAGTGAAGATGGGACTTGGTACTTGGGCTATCGGTGGTGGGCAGAGTTGGGGTGAAAGTAATGAAAAGGAATCCATCTATACCATCGATTCAGCTTTGGATATAGGAATTGATTACATTGATACAGCTCCTGCATATGGAAATGGATTGTGTGAGTCAATACTTGGGAAAGCTTTAGCTGGGAAAAGGGACAAATTCTTTCTTGCTACAAAATGTGGACTTACCTGGAATTATAACAATACAAACAAAACTGTTCATATGGAAAGAGATGGAAGAGTGGTAAGGAGGGATCTCGAGTCAATTCCTAGGCAACTTGAAGAGAGTCTCATAAGACTGAAGACTGATCATGTCGATATGTTGCTTACCCATTGGCCTGATCCTCAGGTTCGAGTGGAAGAAACTGTTGAAGTTTTGGAAAATCTAAAAAGGGAAGGAAAGATTCGTTTTTACGGTGCGTGCAATACTACCACAGACATAATTGACTCATATGGTCAAGGACTTTCAATGATTCAGGAGAAGTATTCAATGCTCTCTAGGGAAAATAATTCATTGCTAGAAAAAAGCAAGAAAAAGGGAATTGTATTTCAGGCATATAGCGCAATGGAAAGAGGGCTCCTCTCTGGCAAGATTTCAGAAGGGACAAAAATTGAAGGATTAGCTAAAAACTCCATAAAATATTTCCAAATGCCGTATAGAAGAGAAGTGATTAGCATACTTAAGAATATGCAGGGAATTGCAGAAAATCATCGTTGTGAAGTGGTTCAAATTGTATTGGCTTGGACTATTGCTAAATGCGGTATGGTCCTGTGTGGAGCAAGGAAACCATGGCAAATTTTGGAAAATGCCAAAGCATTATCAGTTTTGTTAACTGAAGACGAGATTTGTTATATCGATTGTCTATGTCATGGGTTATTAGAATAACTGAATTTTCTTGATAGGTTAGCATTTGGTTGCCTTCCTCACAAAAAAAATGTTGACAGATGGTGTAGGCTGTGATAACAATAATTGTATACAGTGTACTGTATGTTGTATTTGTATACTGATTGGAGGTTACTAATGTCACATTCGATAAATGAGTTACTTCAAGATAAGGAGAAAAAATTTGATGCAAAGGAATTGGCAGCACTTGCTGCTTACTTCAGAATGTGTATGTTTGATGTTCTTCACCAGAGAGGAACTGGCCATTGGGGTGGAGCTGCTTCCTGCGCGGAATTGACTACTTCCTTGTATTTTAACAGGTTGAATATCGATGTAAAGAATCCAAAATGGGAGGACCGTGATCGATTTATCCTCAGTAAAGGTCATGCTTCGATTAATCTCTATACTATTCTGGCCAATCGAGGATTTTTCCCAGTTGAGCAACTGCCAACTTTCAGAATGTTGGGATCTGACCTACAAGGACATCCTTGTATGACTAAACTCGACAGTGTCGATATGTCTACTGGTGCTCTCGGTCACGGTATTTCTGTTGGTCTTGGTATGGCATTAGCTGCTAAAATCTCCGGAAAAAAATACTGGACCTATGTACTTACAGGGGAAGGATGTCTCGACGAAGGACAATCTTGGGAAGCTTTGATGATGGCAGCTAAATACAAACCAAGGGGACTTATACTGATGGTGGACCACAATAAGGTTCAACTTGACGGATCTGAAAGCGAAATTATGCCATTATTATCCTTGAAAGATAAACTAAGCTCCTTTGGTTGGCATGTGAATCATGAGGCCTATGATGGTAACAATTGTAACGATATTCTTAAATCCTTCGGATGGATGGACAGTGATGATGTTTGGCCCAAAGCTGTAATATATGACACGGTGAAGGGCAAAGGAGTTTCCTTTACTGAGAACAAAAATATCTGGCATGGTGCAGTCATTACCGACGATGCCTACGAAAAAGGAATTGTGGAACTTAAAGAAGATCTCGCGAAGAAGGAGGCTGTGTTATGAGTCTTACCATGAGAGATGCTTTTGGAGGAAAGTTATTGGAATTAGGTGCTACTCATCCTGAGTTGGTTGTTTTGGATGCCGATGTGTCGTCTTCAACTAAGAGTGTGATGTTTGGGAAGAAATATCCTGACAGATTTTTCAACTGTGGTGTTGCTGAAGGAAACATGGTTGGCGTAGCAGCAGGTCTTGCTACTTGTGGTTATCATCCTGTAGTGAATGCTTTTGCTATTTTTCTTGCACTTAAGGGAACTGATCAATTGAGGAACGATGTCTGTTATAACAAGTTGCCTGTAGTTATCGCAGGAGCTTATGGGGGGTTGTCTGACTCGTTTGATGGGGCCAGTCATCAGTCGATTATTGACATTGCCATCATGCGTGCCTTGCCAAATATGCAGGTCATTGTTCCTGCGGATGCAACTCAGGCTGAGCAATCACTTGAATATGCACTTACTCAGGATGGGCCAGTCTATATCCGTCTGAATCGTAATTCAATGCCTGATCTTCCAGTTGAAACTAATTTCTCAAAGAGAGAAGTAATTCTTTGCCATGAGGGAAGTGATATCACCATTGTTGCAAATGGCATCACTGCTTCTTTTGCAACCGAAGCAGCAAAACTCCTATCCAGAGAAGGAATTATGGCCGAAGTTTTGTCTGTCCCCTTTGTAAAGCCATTGGATGTTGAAGGCCTAGTTAAGAGTGTAAAGAAATCAGGAAGAATTCTCTGTGTAGAGGAACATACCTTAATGGGTGGCTTTTCTAGTGCAGTATGTGAGGCTTTCATGAGCAGGGGCGTACATTGCATGTACGATGCAATCGGAATTGATGATACCTTCACTGAAACAGGAGAATACATTTCCCTGTTGGCTGAATATGGGATTAGTACTAAAAATATCGTTAGTCATGCAAAAGCACTTTGTAAATAGGAGAATATGAAATGGATCAGATTGAGCGAGCTTATGAACTTCTTAAGGAATGGAAAGGTGATAATTATATCTTTGGTCTTGGTGTTCTCAATCAGATTGGTAAGATTGCTACCGGCTATGGTAAGACTGCCTTGCTAGTTAGTAATACCACATACATGAAGCCTGTTGCGGATAAAGTTGTTGAGTATCTTAAGTCTTTCGGCGTGTCTCTTGCAGGTGGAACCATCTGCCCTGATGCGAAGCCTAATGCTCCGCGCGAGGATGTATACAGGATTGAAAGTTATATTCTTCATACCAAGCCCGATTGCATTATTGCTCTTGGTGGTGGTTCTACTATTGATGCTTGTAAGGCAGCAAACGTCCTTGCCATCCTCGGTGGCGAAGTCTCTCCTGAAATTGATCATTATTTTGGTACAGGTATTGTCAGCAAGGAACTTGAGGCTACTTGTACGAAACTTCTTCCTCTTATAGCAGTGGAGACTTCAGCTTCTTCAGGTGCACATCTCACCAAGTATGCCAATATCACAGATCCGGTTGTCGGACAGAAAAAACTTATCGTTGACACCGCTATCGTTCCTCGCATCAGCTTGTTTGATTATGAGGTTACCGTCTCTATGCCTGTCAAAGTCACGATTGATGGTGCGCTTGATGCTATCGCCCATACTTTCGAAGTTTTCTGTGGTGCAAAAAAAGATACATATGACAAGGCAAAGAATCTTGCAGAATGTGCTATTAGCCTTTGCGCTGAATATGCAAAGAAACTGGTTGAGAATCCTGCCGATCTCAAAGCTAGGGAAGCAATAGGATTGGCAACCGATCTTGGTGGCTATGCAATCATGATTGGTGGTACTTCAGGTGCGCATCTTACTAGTTTCTCCCTTGTTGACATAGTTGGACATGGAACTGCTTGCGGCATCATGAATCCGTATTATGCTATTTTCTATAGCAAAGCAATCCAACCCCAGTTGAAGGTGGTTGGTAATATCTTTAAGTCGTTTGGTTACACAGACGCTGCAATAAGTAATCTTTCTGGCCGTAATCTTGCTGTTGCAGTTGCGAAGGCAATGATTGCCTATGGCAAAAGCATTAATGCGCCTACTACGCTTAATGAGCTTAAAGGTTTTGGAGAGCAACACATACAAAGAGCTCTTGCGGCAGCAAAAGATACTCAACTTGAGATGAAATTGAGGAACATGCCAGTTCCTCTGAATGCTTCACTTGTAGATGAATATATGGAACCAATTCTTCGTGCGGCGGCAACAGGGGACTTAACCATTATCAAGGAGATGTAGTGCAAATCCCCTTTTTGCATACCAAGAGGAGAATGTTATATGGCGAAGAAAAAGTTGGTTATAAAGAAAGTAAATGATTTTGTGTTGTCAATACTAATGCTTATAGTTGGTTTATATGTCGTATTTGGTCCAAAAACGGTAAGTCATATCGCTCAAAATGGTCTTGGCGGTTTTTTTGCCCGTCCGGATGTCTATATGAAAGCATTGGCAGTTGCTCTAATTGTCCTTTCCATAATACTAATCATCAAATCGATTGGATTTGTCGAATTTGGAGAAAAGATTGAAGGATTTAAGTTCTATGTGAATAGGGAAATCATATTTACGACCATTCTGTTGATTGTCTATACAATTGTTCTGCCTAAGATAGGATTCTTCATCAGCACTTTTTTGATGGTAGTCTCTTTGGTTTTGATTTTTTCATATCGCAAGATTGCGCATGATAAGGATAAGAACAAGAAATTAAAAAGATTAATTATTGTTTCAATCATCTATTCAACGATTCTCGTTTTGATAATGTACTTGTTGTTTACGTATTTGTTTGGGATTTCTTTACCTTAATTTATTAAAAAACTTTAGGAGGTTCTCAATGAAGAAGTTTTTAGTGGCTTTTGTGGTGCTGGTTGTGTCAACATCAATGATGTTTGCACAAGGAAATGAGGAATCAGTAAAAGCATATCCTCAGAAAAATGTACAGTGTATCATTCCATATGCACCAGGTGGTGGTTCTGATATCTTGACAAGAACAATTATGAAGTTCATTAAGATGGATCATCCACTTGTAGCAGTCAACGTTGAAGGTGCTGGAGGCATGATTGGTTGCATGCAGGCTTATAATTCCCCCAATGATGGATATACTATTCTGGCCCATAATCCAATGGACGTAGTATCTTATTCTTTGAGCGGACAGACTGATATTGCACTGTGGTCCGAATTGGTCACAATTTGTACGGTTGTTTCTGATTTTAATGTTGTTTCAACCAACAAACAAAGTGGTTGGAAGACTCTTGAGGAAATGGTTTCTTATGCAAAGGCCAATCCAGGTAAAATCAAATGGGGTGTTACTGGTGCACAGACGGTTAATATGGCTGATACAGTAAGGATTGTTAAGGCTCTTGGCCTTACTGGTCTTGTGACGCTAGTTCCTTATGACGGTGGTGCTGCTTCCAAGACGGCATTGATGGGTAACCACATACAGGTCGAGACAAATTCCAGTAGCGATATAAGGTCTTCCGTTCAATCTGGGGATTGCATTCCTTTGATGGTTGTCAATGATACTAGGATTAAGGCATTGCCGAATGTTCCAACTTCGATTGAGAAAGGTATCAATGTTTCGACTGCAAAACCCAGAGGATATTATGCTCCTAAAGGTACTCCTCAGGTTGCTATTGATTATCTATCCAATGCAATCAAGAAAGTTACCGAGATGCCCGAATTTGCCACAACAGTTGAGAATCTGGGTTTACAGGTTGAGTTTACCTCAGGATCTGATTCCGTTCAGAAGGTTGGTAAATGGGTTGTCGAACTTAAGCCTTTTTTCGCTCAGTTTAAGTAGGGCTTGTTGCTAAGTGACGGTTGGAAACTGTTAGGCAGAGGCAGTTTTGTAATATATATCATACAAGGCTGCTTCCTGTTAATTGCTACTAGTTTGTAGGAGGAGTTCTCATGAACGCTATTCTTGTTGGATTCCAAGTGCTGTTTTCAAATCCGATGAATCTTGTTTTGTTGACATTTGGAATTTTCATGGGTATTTTCTTTGGTGCCATTCCAGGTTTAACAGCAACCCTTGGCGTTTGTCTGATGATACCTTTTACTTTCAATCTTTCTGCTGTAGAAGGTGTAACCTTATTAGTGAGTATCTATGTTGGAGGTATCAGTGGTGGCTTGATTACAGCAACACTGATTAATATTCCAGGTACTCCCTCATCTATATTCACCTGTCTTGATGGTTATCCCATGGCAAAACAAGGAAAACCTGATGTTGCATTGGCCATTGGAGTTTTTGCTTCCTTGATTGGTGGCACATTCTCTGCAGCGGTCCTTTTTGGAATTGCACCTCAGCTTGCTAAAGTTGCTTTGTTCTTTGGAAACTGGGAATATTTTTCTGTTGCTTTGATGGGTATTGCCATTGTTGTCGCTATGTCAGGCAGGGAACTGATTAAAGGTTTAATGGGAGCAATCATTGGTTTACTTTTAGGGGCTGTTGGAATGGATGCGGTCACCGGTGTTTCTAGGTTGACATTTGGTAACTGGCAACTTCAGGGTGGAATTTCCATGACAGCTTTGATGATGGGGCTTTTTGCCATTCGCGAGATTTTTGACCAGACTTCCGAGATGCACCAGGAAAAAATGAGAATCAAACTTGGTAAAGTTTCATTCTTACCTCCTTTCAAGGAAATGAAAGATTGCTGGAAATCCATTGGTATTGGTTGCCTTATTGGAACCGGCATCGGTATTCTTCCTGGCATTGGGCAGAATGCTGCTACCATTCTATCATACAACCAGGCAAAAAATGTTTCGAAACATCCAGAACTGTTTGGACATGGAAATCCTGAAGGTATTTGTGCCTCTGAATCTTCGAACAATGCTGTTAATGGTGGTGCTTTGATCCCGCTACTAACGCTTGGTATTCCTGGAGATATGACGACCGCTATGTTAATTGGTGGATTGATGATTCATGGTTTACAACCCGGACCATTGCTCTTTAGTTCTAATGTTGAGGTTGTCGGGGCCGTAATGGTAGCGTATTTCATTGCTAACTTTGTGATGTATTTTATGGAATTGGGGTTGATGAAAGTGTTTGTCAAGATGATTAACGTGAAGCTTTCATTGTTGTTTCCTGCAATTATCGTCTGTTGCGTGCTTGGTGTCTTGGCGTTGAACAATAGAATTTTTGACGTTTGGATTCTGATTATCTTCGGTATTGTTGGTTATATTTTAAAGCAATTGGACATTGATCTTACTCCTGTTATTTTAGGCTTCATTCTTGGGCCAATTGTGGAGAAATATTTCAGGATGGGAATGATTTCTGGAAATGGACATTTTTCAGACATCTTTACAAGACCTGTAGCCGTTATATTCTTGATTATTTCTGTGATGTTCATTGCAATTCCGTATATGAAAAAACTTGTTTTGAAGACTAATGGTAAAAAGACTGCATAGCTGAAATTATATGGGAGGTGAGTTACATGGAAAGTTTGAAAGGAATGGTTGCGATTATTACTGGCGCTGCTCAAGGTATGGGGAAAGGAATTGCCTTTGGACTGGCTCAAAGGGGTGTTGATGTCGCAATTTGTGATATAAAAGAATCCTTGTTGATGGAAACAAGAAAAGAGCTTTCTGAAGCTACTGGTCAGAAAATATTCGCAAAGAAGGTTGATATCTCCAACGAGAGTCAGGTGAATGATTTTGTTTCTGATGTAGAAAACTTTTTTGGTAAGATTGACATTTTGGTCAACAATGCAGGTGTGCATCCATTAAAACCAATTGAGGAAATTACAAGTCAGGAATGGGATTTTGTATTCAATGTAAATGTCAAGTCTGATTTCTTTTTTTGTAAGGCTGTCCTTCCTGGAATGAGAAAGAGAAAGTTTGGTAGGATTATATGTATTTCTTCTGAAGCTGGAAAGAATGGTGGAACAATCGCTGCATTGCATTATGCTGCGTCCAAAGGAGCTGTTCTTGGTTTTATAAGAAATCTCGCTCAGCAAGTTGGGGCTGATGGTATTACCGTCAATGCTATTGCGCCAGGAAGAATTGCTACTGCTATGGCAGGGACTGTTTCCTCTGAGGAGAATCAAAAATTTATTGATAAGAGCATAATCAAAAGTTTGGGCAAACCTGAGGATGTAGCCTATGCTGTATGTTATTTGGCAAGCAAGGAAGCTTCTTTTGTTACTGCTGAAACTATGGCTGTCAATGGCGGAACTCTGAGGGATTAACGCTTCTGTTACGATAATAAAAAAACAGGGATTATCAATATTGATGATTCCTGTTTTTTTATGTTTGCAAGATTAGTAAATTTGCAAATTAATAGGGTAGGTCATGGAAAATATGCTTTTTCATCAACTTGCAGGCTTGCTCAGGTTGTTTTTCCTTGATAAGTTCAATAAGTTGCATATGTTGATCATAATAAGTCTTAAGTGCTTCTTCTTTGATAGATTGTGCGATGCGAATCTTAAGTATTTGAGCATCAAGTTTTAACAATAAAGAGAGCAGAATATTGTTCTGGGTTGCTCTTGCCATAGCAATATGAAATTGACTATCTTCCTGGAACAATGTCGACTGGTCTCCAGCATCAATGGCTTTTAGACATGCATTTGCATGGTCTTCAATCTCAGTGAAATCAACATTAGCCATTTTGCACAAAGTTCTAATTGTTAATTCCTCCAGTGTAAGCCGCACAGTACAAATGTCTATGGCTTCTTTATTCGTAATGATACTGACCATTGCGTTGGTGCGAGGATTGAGTGTGATAAGTCCATATTCGGAAAGTCTTTTAATGGCTTCTCTAATGGGAGTACGAGATACTCCAAGTTTTTCTGCAAGTTGTTCTTCGGCTATTTTTTCCCCACCTTTAATTTCTTCATTCAAAATCTGATCTTTTAGGTTTTCATAAACCATATCCGCAAGACTCTGAGGTTTAATTTTCTGCATCTTTTACACCATTTTTGTTTTTTTCAATCTATATATTATTATATAAAGATTTTGACATAATTGGCAAGTAATGGTAATGTTAAAAGTATACAGTATACAAAGTATTTATCAAAGGAAATCTGTAATGAAAATTAAAAACCCTCTTGGAATGAAATATAACGACTTGATTCTTCCTGACAATACCTTTGTTGTGAAGATGAAAACCCCTTCTGTCATCGCCAATCCTGCAATTACCATTGCTAACGCTTTAGAACATCCTATTGATTGTGATCCTTTGAGCGTTGTGGCATCAAAGAAACTCGAAGTGAAAAGGAATGCCACGGCTTGTGTCGTAGTTTCAGACAATACCCGGCCGGTTCCTTATAGGGGGGAGGAGGGCATTCTTCTGCCTATCATTGAGACCTTGCTTAAGGTTGGGTATCAAAAGGAAAATATTCTGATTCTTGTTGCCACAGGTACTCACAGGGTCATGATGGATGACGAATTGAAAAAAATGATTGATTCACGGATTTTCTCGATGGGAATCAAGATTGTCAATCATGATTGTGATGATGATGCAAACCTTGTTTACAAAGGTGTCACCTCCAGAGGGACACATATGTATCTCGATAAGCGTTATGTAGAAGCTGACCTCAAAATTGCTACAGGACTTGTGGAGAGCCACTTTATGGCAGGCGCATCGGGGGGGAGAAAAGCAATATGTCCCGGTCTTATTGGGAAGGCCAGCACCTATGTGTTTCATGGACCGGCCTTTATGGCAGATCCGAACAGCAGGGATTTGAATCTTGAAGGCAATCCCGTCCATGAGGAGAGTTTGGAGGTAGCCAGCACGATTGGAGTCGATTTTTTGGTGAATGTCACTCTTGATCAAAATTTTCATGTGACTGGTATTTTTTGTGGAGCTCTCAACACGGCCCATTTAGCTGCCGTAGAGATGATTAAGAAGACTGTGAGGACGCCTGTTCCTCATGAAGCCGATATTGTAATTACACATGGTGGGTTTGTTGGTATCAATCATTATCAATGTGCAAAGTGCGGAGTTGCTTCCCTTGGGGTATTGAAGGAAAATGGATACTTGGTGGTTATTGCGAATCTCACTGACAAGGGTAATGTTGTCGGTTCGATAAATTACCGTACAACCGTGGCTCTCTTGAAACTCCAAGGAGCCGATGGATACGTCAGGACCATCTCAAGTCCTGATTGGACCTTCATCCCTGAACAGTGGCAAGTCCAGATGTGGGCTAAGGTCTTCAAGAAGATTCCTATGGACCATATGCTTTTTTATGCTCCTCAACTCAATACCCTTATGTGGCAAGGGCTTCCTGGTGTCAATGCCGCTTTGTTTGTTGGAGACAATCCTGGTAGTGATTGTTTTTCCAAGGCTGTGTCTGGAGCCATTTCATATATTGAGAAAAAAGAGAATGAAAAAGTTTCCGACTTGAACATTATCTATATCCCTGAGGGTCCCTATGTTGTCCCCTATGTACAAGGAATGGATTGATATTCAATCCATGATTTACTGATGGACTTTTGGGGATAACAGTCCAGAAGGAATATTTGTTTTCTTAATAATAAGGGTAAGAAAAGATTGAGTAAAGTTGTCTTGTTCGGTAAAATCATACTAACATAATATTAGTTCCTGAAGGAACCAAAGCATTCAGAAGAATGCCATTATCAACAAGTTTTCTTAGGATTTGTTTTTCATAACAGAATTGCCATGAAGGTGATTTGTCTCTTGAAAGAGGCATCGTCTTTGTGGCGTTTTTTATACTGGGTGAAAAAGAAGAGGAAAACTGATGGTGATGGTTATCGAGGGAACGGGACTTGGATATTCCTATGAGTTTGATGGAAGCGCTGTGCTTGCTTTGGAGGATGTTGATATCACCATCGGCAAAGGGGAATTTGTTACTATCCTTGGGCAAAACGGTTCTGGAAAATCCACATTGGTGAAACATCTCAATGCACTTTTACCCATACAAAAAGGCCATCTTTGTGTGGAAGGGCTTGATGTAAGGCTTCAAGACAACATCTGGAAGCTTCGCCGTTTGTGCGGTATGGTATTCCAAAATCCGGATAACCAGTTTGTATCCTCGATTGTGGAGGAGGATATCGCTTTTGGGCTTGAGAATTATGGAGTACCTCAAGAAACTATAGCAAAAAAGGTCAAAGAAGCTCTTCATTCAGTGGGAATGGAT
>Ga0172378_10004160_pt1 | contig 13575 bp, 13 predicted proteins | sample GrowelOW332metaG_FD_119755 | JGI IMG/M metagenome (GOLD analysis project Ga0172378, IMG submission 119755) | Groundwater microbial communities from an aquifer near a municipal landfill in Southern Ontario, Canada - Pumphouse #3_1 metaG | ecosystem: Environmental > Aquatic > Deep subsurface >...
AAGCGCGGTGAAGTCATTATCCCATCTCTTACGTAGCGTTAACCGATATGTGTTTTCTCCTAAGTCTTCAACAGCCTCAATCGTTCCGGATTCTGAGAAAGAATAATCGCTCTCCATTGCAGATAGGCGATTAAATATCATTTCCATAACCGTCAGAGAATCCCTAACTTCCAACCGACTTAATTGCGCCCGTCCGTCTGGCAGAATGCCGGCTCCCTTACCATTCACTAGAGAATCAACAAATTCACCTACGGTCAGTTCGCCGCCAACGCACAAATCATGTTCCGTCCGGTCGGCCTGGTCTTTGCGCAAAAATCTATTATTAACAGGGCTATCCGCATCAAGGTCATGCGCTTTATCAGCATAACCGGATTTAACTTTACGTCCATCCGCGAGCAGATAATCTTGTACTAATGATAGAACGTTCAGTAGATCTATATTCGCATGAGAATGGCCAACGCCGCCACCGCCCTGGTAATCATTAGTCAGTCGAGATGCAATATAAGACAGAAGTGCACCGGCCGTAGTTGTTTTCCATTCCTCAGAATACGGATTCTGGATAGGGAATAAAGCCCCCTCAGACAAAGGCAAGGTGCCTATCTCAACGAGCCGAGGGGGCACCGTAAAATTTCCTAAATCAGGTATTTTAATATTCAGAACCTCTGCAGGAGTAGCAGTTCGAGTCAGGTGTAGTAGCGGTTTCGCATCTGCATATTTATAAGTAAAATTATAATTGCTAGGTAATTCTTTAGCCTGGTATTGTGCATCAGACTCTACCACTACAATAGATCTTAAGGCACCATTAGTATATATAAGTTTACGTTGAGAGGGGAAAAAATCAAGTAGCCATTTACGCTCATACAGGTCTAAATAGCCTGTATTTTTTTTATATTTCCGTTCCGTATCGATACGGTATTCCTCACTCACCTCATCTATTTCTGCTATATTATGAGTGTGTTCTGCGGCGAATGAGGTATCACCGTACGCACGCATAGTATCAAGGCCTCCTAAGGAATTTTCAAATAGGATCCAGTCCTCATTTTCGCTCAGAGGTCCTGCAGCATATCTTTGTATATAAGTGAGCCTTTCTTCGTCAGAATTCTCAATATAAACATCATAAAAGGCAGGTAGCCGACTCTCGAATAAAGCAGATATAACGGCGTATTGTACCGGAATTGTATAAGCTTTACCTGCATCAAGTGAAGCAATAATCTTTATTTCTTCAGAAGTAACAAGCCCGGATTCATCCGCAAAAAAAGCCTTTACTTTAACGGAAGAATTTACGACCGCATAATAGGTTAAAAACTCAGGAGACGAATAAGTTACCTGCTTAAGTTGAGGTTGCCAGGTCAAAAAGTTTTGAGTTAAAAAATTGGAAGGAGAATCAGACAACATCTCAACTCCGCAACGAATAGCACGGAAAGTAATTTCATAGTCATTGAATACTGCAGTAAAATCTGAGACGATATCAGGTTGCTCATAAATCGTACTTATATCCTGAATACGAAAAGAGAGCTGAGAATGAATGATATCACGTACTTTCACTATAATTTTGCCATCTGACCCCGGCGAATAAACTTGAGATAAAAGTTCCTGATCTCCTTTTTTGAATAAAAAAGAGACCGGGTCAGAAGCGGAAAGGATAAAGTCTTTCAGATTATAAGACAACGACAAAGCGTCTGGTTGCTGTAATATATTCATACGTCATTGATTTGTTACAAAAATAGTTTTAATAAAAAGATTTATAAAGGACAGGCTATTGCTTCAACTGAGGAGTTAGCCAGGTAGTTGTAGGCATATATCCTATCAGGCCACGTCCTACTTCATAAAGAGGAACATACGTCATACGCTGATAATAAGTTCCTCCTGCATTATATTGTTCAGGAGTAGGAGGTACTGGATAAACATAAGGCAAAGAATTACTCTTCAGAGAAAGGTTATTATATTCCTCAACCGAGATAGAGATAGAATAGGAAAGATTCAATTTCCATTCATAAGGAGACTCCGTTAATCTATCTTTTTCGGCAGTAGCTACAGACACAGGCTCATATAGTTTAACGGTGCGGAATTGACTTTCGATAGGATCATTATCTCCACCTAGAGAATACTTCAGATTATCAATCAGTAGTTCCAGGCCATTAATGACAATTTTAGAAAGAGCATTGATGTTCATTTTCTGCATAGAGTTAAGCAATAATTTTGCCTCTACAGGTAGAAGAGAATTCCGGTACATATCGTCCATTTTTCTGTAGAACTGTTCAAAAATTCCGAATTCCCCATTATAATGCAATGTATAATTCCATAATTTCGCACCGGTCCGGCTATAATTAGTTGTCGTACCGGTATAGAATCCTTGCGAATCAAAATAAACAAAACAAAGGGCCGGTTTCTGATCATGATTAGAAGAAGTAAGTATCGTAGTCTTTGACCCTTCATTCGCCACGACGCCTGAATTGACTGTTGAATTTAATGCATTTCCGTCCCCGATCAGCGGAAAATAAGACCGTTCCCGATAACGAAAAGTAGTCGTAGTTCCTGTAGCGATATCGGTATATTCATTTTCTCTCCCTTCCTCTTCGAGAGACATACTAATCGCACAGTCGGGTATTGTGATTTCAATTTCTTCCAGCTCGCCTCCGGAAGAGTAAGGAATTGTTGCGCCGGATATTTTTTCAATAGATTTGTTAATTGAAAATCCGGTGTGATAATAGGCGCCATCTTTCGGTTCGAACCAGCATTCCGGATGATTTTGAAGGAGGTCAGACAATGCGACAGAATTATCTGCATCATCAATAGTTGTTTCACTTGACAGCTTAATCCGCTTCCATCCGTCCGAATAATCTAGTGATAAAGGCGCAACAAGATTCCTCGACAAATCTACAGTTGCAGGATTATCTATGATATCATTAAAGAATTGAACGGTGACTGTGTGCGTTACTTCATCAGCCACAAATTCACAATTGAATTTTTTACGATATACATCAAGAATATCACTGCAATAACAATCAGGGACTAGATGAGCTAAAAGGATTGTTCCATTCACTAATGCGTCCATCGTGTTGTTAACATATACCATATCCTTAAAAGGCTGCTGCGTATCGAAGAAATTCGTAGCTAATGTATATCCGAAATATGCAAAAATTCGTCTTAGCAAAAAACGAGCACGAATGAAAGGAGAAATATAATAACCTGGATCCAGCATTGTGCTGCTGTCTCCAGTCTGCTCAATTCGTTTAAATTCATTATATAGCCCCATAACATACCCAGACGGCGGAGTAGAGGATGGCGACGAAGGAAGTAAATAATCTCCTGAAGCATTCATCCATTCCACTCTATTCATGTACTTACGCCCGTCAAAATCAATTAGTACCGGGAAACAGGCATAATGCTCATTGTATGTAGTGAGCAATGATTTGCAGAAGGAAATGCCTTCTGCTACGGTAGAGATACCAGGGACAGTTTCATCCCCGAAAATTTCCTTAAGCGATATTTTTTTAATCTGAGATAAGAAAGAACCTTCATTCATGTAAAAAGAAGTAGAGATATTACCCTTCCGGCTTGCCTGCAGCACGGCTTGACGGCAAGGCATATAATATTCACCATCTTGTATTGCGCACTCTATATTTTCTTGAGGTTTACTTTTATTAGTACCCTCATCAGCATATCCTGTAAGGCTACGATTGAGATCCGTGCAAGGAATGTCAATCGGGACAGTCTGTTCTCCATATTCATTGAAAAACAAATTCGGCCTTTCTATCTCAAGTTGAGTTCCGGGAGCTAAATGATAAGCTTTCCCGGACTTTGAATGAATTATTTTCATATAAAATCTTATTTTTTAGAGCCTATTTTTCGAGCCCGGTCACGAGCTTTTTGTTTACGTTCAAAATCAGTGAGTACCACCGATGCCGGTACTCCAAATTCAACAAGCCGATTAATTGCGGAAGACAAATCTTTATATTCTTTCGCAGACAATCCAGCAACGTAAGGAGTTGCATTTTGATGAGTTGAATTGTTATCAGATATATTTCCACCTGAAGCATACCCGGCCATTCGTGCCTTCATTGCAGCATTTAGGTCAAGCGTACGAATAGTACCGGCACGTTGGGAATGGTCTATCAAGTCAAGGATAGGGGCAATAGTCGGATTATTCACAGCAGCATTGCTGGCCACCCATTCCTTGCTTTGTCCCGTCGGTCCTTCTCCTACGATTACGGTAGGGCGGTCTATATATCCTCTACGAGTAGGTTCATATCCAGCGCGGAATAATTTACCATCCTGCTCTCTTTCTACGTCTAGAAACCCTCCGCTTTCTCTGCCGGTAGCTACGCGCGTACCGGTAGAGGATGAAGATCCGGAGACAGTCAGATTCTTAATCTTCTGCCTTTCCGCATTTGCAGAAGCTAATTGTGCTGCACCTGTAATCGCTGTCAAGGCTGCAGCTACTGCACCGGCAATAGGTCCTAGGTCTGCACGTGCCTTCATAATAGCGACAGCAGTATCAGCAATAATCTGAGAGGCCTTGACGGCAAAGTTAACATCTGCATATTTTTTCTGCACTTCAAGCTTCTTAGCTTCTTTTTCATCCTCAAGTCTCTCAATCTGTTCAGCATTTCCTTTTGCAGCCGAAATTTCAGCATCATACTTCGCATCAATTCTACTCATCTCTGCATTCTGAAGGCTTTGAACCGCTCCCGAAAACAAGTCAGAATAATAATCAAACTGCTTTTTATAGCTATCTCTTTTAAGATTTTGTACAGCAGTCTCATACTCTTGTTCAGTGAGTAACTGTTGATCACGAGCAGACTTAAGCTGCTCTAGCTCAGCATTAAATTGCTCTTGTTGATTTGAGAGTCCGTATTGATCTCTAATAGACTGTATGCGCTGCATATAGTCAGATTCAAGCTGTTCTTTAGCGCGGAAATAAGCCTTGTCTAATTCTTCAGAATCTGACTTATCCTTCAATGACTGTTCTTTTTTAGCACGATAAGAAGCATTTAGTACTTCTAACTGCATTTGATAATCTTCATCGATGCTCGAAACCTTAAATTCTGATTTGAAATCTTTAATCAAAGAATTCATCTTGAGTTGCAAATTAATCTTCGCATCGTTCGCTTTTTTCTCAGCAGCAATAACACGCTGATTAGATTTCTGAATAATATTTTCTTTTAATTCTGAGTTAGAGATTACAATTGAGTTAGCATCATCGTAATAAGATTTTTCGATTTGCAGAAGATCCTCTGCATTTTTTTTATCAAGGTCAAGGATAAGCATGTTATGCTGTTCTTTTGAAATCAGATTTTCTGATAAATCAGCATTGAACGCATATATAGATGTATTATAGTACTGTTGTTGCTTCTGCAAAGATTCTTCCCTGAGACTTTCTAAGGAGTCAATAGCATCTCTTTCAGTATCCAGAACAGCTTTTTTCTCTTTTTCTGAAGCGGATAATGCAGCCTTTGCAGCTTTCTCAGCAGCCGCCTTCGCAGCATCAGGATCAATAGCCGGGAAACGCTCATCATAAATTTCCTGTCCCATTTCAGCAGCTTCACGATAGGCCTCTTTATTGTTTCGAATCCAGGCTTCTAATTGCCTTTGATCCATTTTATAGAAAGTTTTTCTAATATAAAAAAGGTCCTGTTGTTTTTTTATAGCATCTTCTATCGTATTGCCGTTTAATTCTTTAAGTTTCTCTTCAGCACCGCGAACTAGCTCTCCGTATTTTTTGATATCCTCATTAATCTGAGGTAAAGCTTTCGTATTGATATACGACATCGGGGCAGCAAACATACCGTTACTTTGTACTACAGAGCGGCCTCCTTGCTGCTGTTCTGATATCAACGCCTTATATTTCTTACGGTAATATTCAAGCTGCTCTGTCGTTTCCTTTATAGCTTGTTTATTTTCAAAAAGGAGTAAGGCTCTATTTTTCCGCAAGAAATCTTCGACTTTATCAGCAGAAATAGATATTGCATTTCCGTATTCATCAAAAGCAGATACGGCACCTGGCACAAGATCACGAATTTTAGAGATTACAGAAGCTAATTCCTTTTGTTCTGCTGCAGATTTAGCACTCTTAGACTGAAGCTCATCATACCTTGACAATAATGCAGGCATAGAGCTTTCTAGCTCTACCATTTTGTCGAAGTGATTTTCATAAGACTCAGTATAAGTAGTAAAAAATTCACTGAGACCATTGAAAAATTCGCTGGCATATTTCATCATATTTTTCCAGAATGGCTCTAATTTTTTACCTACCTTATTGAAGAAGGAATCCATCGTATCACCTAAATTAGACTGTATGCCTTCCAGTTCATTCATTTGAACGGCCATAGAACCTGACACACCTTCAATTTCTCCTAGCGAAAGCAGATAATCTTTGATAGCAGATTCGGAATTCTTAACTTCCGTGGTCACACCCCTGAAAGTAAATTTCGTCTTATCTCCTGACTTCGAAGCCTTAATACCGAATTCTTTAAGTCGCTCATTCTCACCCGTCATAGCATCAAGTACAGCTTCTACAAGCTGATCTACAGATTTACCTTGAGAAGCTGCCAGGTCACCCATTTTAACAAGTTCCTCATTCGTAGGTTTAATACCTCGATTAACCAGCTTGACATAATTCTCTGTCCAGATTTTAAGGGAATAAGGAGTATCAGAAGCAATACGCTGTAAGCTTTTCATCGCCTCATTCGCTTTCTTTTGAGATTGAAACGTATTTCGCAATACAGCCTCATATTTAGCAAATTCCTTACGAGTTTCATAAGCACGATCGTGTACCGATTTAAGCCATCCAATTACCTTAACGGCAATAAAAGCTTTCACGGCAACTTTCATCTTCCCCATCATATTCTCCATTGAGCCAAATTCGGAATTCACTCTTCGCCCATTAGTCCGCAGCTGGTCCATCCTATCCTCTACAGATTTCAGTTCCTTATTTGTAGCGGCCCATTTTTCAGGATGCAATCCCTGACTTAGATTATTGAGCTGTATTCTTAAATCCTTAGCTCTTTTTTTAAGCTGCACCATTGTCAGCGAATTAAGATCAAGTCCCTTTGATAGCTTATTTATCTGAGCCTCATTTTTTTTAATTTCAGCAGTATATTTTTCCGATTCTTTTTTAAGATTAGAATAGGCTATACTCGTTTTTTTCCCTTGAGCCTCAAGGTCAATCATCGTTTTTTTTCTCGCGCGTTCCTCCTCTTTCAGTTTTTTATTCGCAGCTGTAAGAGAATGAATTTCTTTTTGCGCTTCCTCCGTTTCTGCAGAAACTACATATTTTATTTCATCTTCCTTCATCTTTTTACCCATGACTTTTACTTTTAAGATTTACTATTCAACGCATTTTTAAGCTGCTCACGTATGCCGGATTTGATTGAGTCCAGCAATCCGAATTCAATGTCCGGGAACGTATCGCCGTAGAGCACGCCCCAGACAACACGATTATATAATGCAAGATTACTACGTATATGCTTTGAAATGCGGTCATTTCCTTTACGATAATGCATATCAAGGAATCTCAAATAACTAAGGATGCGAGCATAATAAGTCACAGAACCGGCTGAGGAAGAATAATGAAAAGGTGAGCGAGATAAAAAAGAAGATAAGTCTCCTGATTTTTTATGCAGATAGCGATCTACGGTTTCTTCTTGTATCCTGTATATTTTCCTGATCCCTTTATTTAAGGTATCAGCAATAAATTCAGTCTTAATCATTTCATCTGTAATCATATACTTAATATTGTGATACAGCGAAAGTAAGGACAAAAAGATAGGGGATAAAGGACAAAAAAAGGGCTGACAAAATCAATGTCAGCCCTTTTTTACGTTGGGAAACAGTTATTTTCCGTTTAAAATCTCTTTTTTATAATGTTTGAATATTAAGCTTTGCATCTAAAGCCGTCAGAACCTTAGATAAAATATCAATAGACACATTGTATTTACCGTGTTCGATTCGGTAAATATTTGCATGGTTAACCCCCGATTTTTCAGCCAGGCCTCGAACGGTAAGGCCCCTTATTTTGCGTATTTCAGCTACTTTTAAGCCAATTTCCTCTCTATTATTCATACCTCTAATTTTATTATTCCCAACTCTTAGAAAAAGACTCATTCTTAAAAGCTTCAGCAAGCCCGGTTATCTGCTTTAATCTTAATACTTCATCAGCATCCATACCGAGTTCAAGACCAATTCTGGCATTAGTCCAATTATGTTTTTTGAGCATAGTTACCAGTTTAGCTGACAGTTCTACCTGATGAGTACCACGTGCAAGATTATGTCTTACCGTTGCAGTGATACGATCTTCCAGCTTTTTGTTAAGCCGGCTTACAGGAACATAGCCGTGAAGGCTCTCATTGATATCTTTATCATGCTGAATAACAGTAGTACGATGGAAACCATCTACAACCGTATAAGGGAACTTTTTGTTTTCCGGTGTATCACACACCACTACAGGCATAGTAACGCCATCCTTCTTTATACTCAACTTTAAGAGTTTCATTTCAGGAGGTGCCACATGATTAGGATTGTAATCATTACCTATAACCTTCTCAGCAGGGACAAGCTGCACATTCAGCGCCGGATGATTGACACCCAACCAATCGTACATCTCTTGTGAGAGCTCATTAAACAACTTTACTTTTTCTTCAAAAGGCATATTTTCCTTTAAAACTTGTTCTATCATAATTCTTCTTGATAACGGGTTATCATTTCTATTTGTTTTTCCAGTTCTCTTTTAGTTTGTGCAAAGGAAAGCCCTTTACACCAATAGTCATTTTTGAGTAAGACTTTGCAGATACGACGCCAGGATGGTACTTTACGTCTCGATTCATCCCTTGAATCTGCATAGTCAGGAATGCTTTTTACGCCTTCTTTTTCCCACCAGGTAAGGAACTTGTCTATCTTTTCCTGATAATGCTCAGCAAGATACCCGGGCATCGTATTAAGCAAAAACTTGGCATAGCTTTCGTAAGTGTGTCCTGGAGGAAGATTAACTTTATAGTTACCTAATGTAGTACGGTCATTTTCGGTATACCGGTTTCCAAAGTTAGCACCCTCTACACGGTTAACGACCTTTGCCCAGGTTTCAGGCTCAAGTATTTTAAATAGATATAGTCCCTGTCGCTGGTCATCTCCGTAAGGCTGGCACAATCGCTGTTTGTGAATAGACACCCCGGCGAGATTCATTATATCATAAATTTTATTATAGTCATATTTGTTTCTCCCATTGCAAATCCAAATATCACGTGTTTGCCAATCATATAAAGGATAACAGTTATAAATGGGTTTATCCGTGTCTGGAAATAGCTTTGTCGTCCACATGTGAGACTTATAAGGCACTTTGTATTCATTTCTGATAGTGCGGAAACGGTTCAGACTTTCGTCAGAACGTATTCCAACAAGGCAGGCCGTTTTCTTCCCTTCGCTGAACCAATCAGCAAAAGCGGGAACAAACTCTTCAAACTCCATCCCTCTACGGAAAAACGGGAAAAAGTTTTCATCTGTAACCACATGTTTATTTTTAGGGAATGGACGTACCCATGCATCTTTTTTGTCCGGATCCCAGCAAAGCCAATGCGGCTGAAACTGGCTCACTGCATTCCGTAAGTGGATAGGTAGGCATACCCAATATCCGGTTACTTCAGGGCGATCAAACATACGGTGAGTAAATTCAATAGCATGCCGGTATTGAGCTTCCATATCTATATACAGAGCATACACAGGAAGTTTCCCCTGTTCCCTGGCAACATCTATTGCGATATTCAGTAAAACTCCGCTATCTTTACCATTCGAGAATGAAACGCAGATACGGTCAAATTCTGAAAAGATAAGCCGGTAACGCTCCAAAGCAGCTTCATAGACATTTTTATTCAGATATCGTTTAGTGCTCATTTATAATTCTTTTAATAATTGTTTTTTAGAGATAGACTTAAAATATTCAGTCATACTTATTTTTTTTGATATGTTACGGTCTATCAAACTTTCAAGCCCTACATTTCCTGTAAGGTCATAATACTTACAGTCCTGTTTCTGTCCGGTTCTAAATGTGCGGCGCGTAGATTGCACCCGTAAGGCATAATCCCAGACTTTATCAAAATAAATTGTATTGGAATAATCCTGTAAGTTTAATCCTAATGCTTCCTTCTGATAAGATAAGACGAGTGCATTAGGGAAGTGTTTTTTACAAGCCTGATAGCTGTCTATATATTTACAGAATATTAAACAGTCTTTCGGGTTTAGACTCTCAAACAATCGCTCAAGAGCTTCAAATTTGGAAAGAGAACAGCAATATGAATGTTGCATTTTTTGCGTCATAGCAAAGAATATATTGTTATTTCTCCACTCTAGCATCTCATCAGTAAGAAATTTCTCCTTAATCCCTTCATATTTTTCACGTTCATCTTCGCTAATTGAATAATACACACTTTTATAGTTCTGCATACATTCCAGCGACAAATCACATTCATAAATATAATTTTGAATAAGGCTATATAAATAATCTATATTATCAAATCCTTTGATAATTTCCTTCCGATAAGTACGAAATCCTACCTTCTTTTTAACCTCAAGATATTGACAAAATGTTTCCTTGTAGTGCCGGTAGGACATATTCAGTATTTTGGGAGAAAGGAATTCTATCTGTGACCACAAATCCATAACATTTCTGGTCAATGGAGTCCCGTTCAGAATTAGTTTATACTCAACCTTTTTTGACGCTTCAAGCATACGTTTAGTACGCTTTGACATTGCATTCTTAATTTTAATACTTTCGTCAATCAATAAAAAGGGAGTCTCTGAAGAATCTATTTCATCCAATAATTCAAAATAGATACGATCAGAGGAGGAAATACTTTCAATACCATAAAATGAAACAGGCATTTTAAATCCTCCCCACTTATCAATCTCCTTTTGTACTGTTTTCCCGGTTTTAGAGAATAAGGTTTGAAAAGGCCCTATCCAGAAAATTCGGTCACATGGAGAATCATTAACAATATCAACCGCTACTCTTGTTTTACCAGTACCGGCTTCCATAAACAGAGCTCCGACTTTCCATTCTTTAAGATGATGAAAAGCTAGGGACTGGTTAATGGTTAAATTACTTCCTGAGTTCATCTATGCTATTATCTTTAATAGGTTCTTTAATTTTTGGACTATGGAGGATTATTTCTTCCTCTTCTATCATACGCCCATCCTGGAAGAAACACTCTATCTTTTGAGAGTATGTAAGATTTTTCTTTCTTAATATCCAATCAGCAACCCACCAAGCATTTTTAGATGGACGGCTAATATCTGGTCCATAAATAGTGCTTATTGGAAGGATATCGCTACTCCCATCAAAGCACACCGCTTTGCATGCTTTCGGGGAGATAGAATATAACTCTTTGAATACTACAGAGTAACAGTTAGGCATTGCACTTTATTTAAATAAGACAATTGTAAGAAACTTTTAAATTAAGCTTCCACATAATAAACTTCTCTATCAATATCAGATCCGGTAAATGTAGGTTCATTATATAATCCGGATTCTTTAGGATCATGTGCAGTATACATACATTTACCGTTATGATCTAACAATACGTAAGTATTTTTAGACTTTAAAACTTGGCTCTTAGTAAATATAGCCTTCCAATATGCTTGTCTATTGAGATATCCATCGCAAGGCTGAGTTGCGGCATGATCCCATAGCGTAGTTATACTTCCTACTATAAATTCGAGGACATGTGGTATGTTATGCCGATCCTCAGAGCTGGTACAGATTATTCTTTTCCCGTAAAGCTCTCTAGCTAACCTCAAGGTTAGCATTTGGTTTTCTTTAAAAATATTGGCAGCTTCCATAATAATATTTTTTATATTGTTAGAAAATTAGATTAATCAATCATCTTCTACGTCATAATCATCAAGCTCTCCGGATAATATTTTATCCAATTCTGACTGATTTATAAAAATAATATTTTTACGTCTAGATATATAGTCCTCATAAGTATCTTCATCTTCATATTTTAATAAAGTAAATAAGGGAGCTGACTCTGCCTTGAGACTGTTATAAACGTCTTGGTTCATTGTACTTTTTGTGTACTCGATTAGTTTTTCCAATTCCTCACTTCTTTTCATGTCTTTTTGCCCGTCATGCCGGTAGCGCAGCGTTAATAGTTATTTAGTACTAAATTCAAACCCCTTTAAATGAAGACCTTTTTCAACTGCATATACAGCGAGTATCCACGCTTGTTTATTAGAAATAAATGAAACCTTTCTGGAATAAGGATCCATACGTTCCTTTATTGTGGCTGCAACTTGAGATGCAAAACCATCCTTAAATTCATTCAAGAAATCGGATAGGTCTTGAAAAGCTATTGAAAAATAGGAATGATTAAAAATCCTATCAATATCAGAGAAGCTTGATAACTTGCACGCAAGTTCTTGAGCTTTCTTGTATTCTTTTGATCCTTTTTCTAACATATTTTTTTTATTTGATGTACCAAAGATAAGGATTATTTTTCTTGTATGCAAATATACATACAAGAAAAACGTATAAAGGACTAAATATTTAACATTTAGCTAATTAAAGATAAATGGAATCTGATTAGAGCCTTCATGTAATTGAAGGTATTCGCTGGTTCACTTCCTTTTGCAGAAAGTTCATCATACAAATCATCAGAGATTTCTTTTAAGGAGAGAAGGTATTCTTTTTCTGTCAAGGTAGTTATTGTGTCTTTTGATAAGTCCGAAATTTTAGAGAATCCTTTATTTTTAAGAATTGTAGCACATTCTTTAGCCAGATTCCACATCCTTTCACGAGAAGACAAATATTTTTCGTCTAAGACTTCAAATATTTTGTCTACATTAGATGTTACAATATCTCTTTTCCCAGCCTCAAATTCAGAAATCCTATTCTGCTGAATACCTGTTTTTTCTGAAAGTTCTTTCTGCGTCATACCGCATTCTTTTCTTTTGTTGATGATAGTTTCTCTAATTTTCATAATTTTTTTTTAAAGGTTTATAATTTTATAAATAGATTCAGCACGGAAAACAACGCCTTCATCATTTCTGTTTCTTTCGGCATATTCGCCTGTATAAATGACTGCATAGTCATAGCAATCATATCCTGAGTTTCTACCGTACATCTTTGTTTTTTGTTCTATTTGGTATTCAGACGTCTCATCTAAATCATATTCACATCCGAATGAAAATCCGCATAATCCTGATAAAACCTCAGCCTTTTTCATTGACCCTGTCTTAAACAAAGAAGAATTTCGTCTTAAATCTTCTTGAGGTGTATCTGTAAATCTTAAATAATACTCAGTCATTGTTTTTCTCTTTATTATTACACTACAAATATAACATATATGTAATACATAAACAAGCAAATCACTAATTAAATATTACATATATGTAATATTTAACATTCGAGGATAAAAAAAGCCCCACCAAAATGGCAGGGCACACCTTATTATATAATAAGTAAAACTTCTACATCGCAAATGTAGCTATAAAGAGTCTATATCAATCACATTATTACGTATTTAACATCACTTTCGTATTCTTTTTAAGACCAACCAACCAACAAGGATCAACGCAAAAGAA
>Ga0172378_10004162_pt1 | contig 13573 bp, 9 predicted proteins | sample GrowelOW332metaG_FD_119755 | JGI IMG/M metagenome (GOLD analysis project Ga0172378, IMG submission 119755) | Groundwater microbial communities from an aquifer near a municipal landfill in Southern Ontario, Canada - Pumphouse #3_1 metaG | ecosystem: Environmental > Aquatic > Deep subsurface >...
GAAATCGAATCAGGAATGCCAGGTTCTTCTAAAACGACCCCTATATTCTGTTTGACGGTATTGAATTCATATCGATTGTCTTTGCCTAAAATCTCAATGGTTCCACATTCTGGTCTACAGAGCTTCATCAAGAGCCGAATCACTGTACTTTTCCCTGCTCCATTCGCTCCCACCAACCCCATTATGGTTCCTTCTTCGACTGAAAATGAGGGAAGCGATAATGAGAAATCCCCATACCTTTTCAGTACATTTTTACACTCTATTGCATTCATCTACGCCTCTCCTTTCTTCAACATATGAAACATCAAGGCAAGTTCCTCTTCACTCAAATCACAAAAATTGGAGAGCAAAATTATGGAACGCATATGTTCTTCAATCTGTTTCAGATATTCCTCTTTGATCTGTTCAATATTGCGAGGAGCAACATAACACCCTTTTGCGGGAACGGTGTTGATATACCCTTCTCTCTCCAGCTCATCATATGCACGCTTGGTGGTTATGACACTAATACGAAGATCTTTTGCAAGATTACGTATAGAAGGAAGAGATTCTCCAACCTTAAGTTGGCCTGAAATAATCTGATTCTTTATTTGAATGCAGATTTGTTCATAGATGGGCTCAGTATTTGCATTGCTTAAAAGGATATCCAGAATGCACCTCCTTTCTGTATATATACAGTATACACAGTAATAACACTATGTCAAGCATCTCATATTTTTGTTTTCTCTTTTTACCAATATCGTTATACTTACCTACATGATTGACTACACCTACCAACAAACAACAACACTACAAGAAGCCCTGATGCAACTCTTCGACATTGTAACCATGCTGAGAAGCAAGGATGGATGTCCTTGGGACCGAGAGCAAGACACAAAGAGTGTCGCCACCTCGCTCATGGATGAAACCTACGAATACATTGATGCGCTGATTTCCCACAACAAACAGGAACAACAAGAAGAAATCGGTGATGTAGTCTTGAACGTCATGATGCTTTTGGAAATACACAAAGAGAACAATGATTTTGACATAGTGGAATCCATCAATGATGTCTGCAAAAAACTCATAAGAAGACATCCTCATGTATTTTCACATGTGCAGGCAGAAAACAGCAGTCAAGTCCTCGATCTCTGGAACAAAATTAAAATTGAAGTTGAAGGAAAAACTGCAGCTGAAGATGATTTCTTCAGTAGAGTCCCTTCCTCCCTCCCCCCTTTGGAAATGGCTAATGAAATTCAGAAGAAAATTCAAAAGGTAGGATTCGATTGGCCGGACAAACAAGGAGTCATTGAAAAAATCCAAGAAGAGCTCAATGAAGTCATGGAAGCAGATACTGCAAAGGATCGTGATCCATCGGATGTTGAGATGGAAATGGGTGATTTGCTTTTCTCCGTCATAAATTATGCGCGTTATCTACACATCTCCCCTTCAGTGGCCTTACATCGTTCTACCATGAAAATGAAAAGAAGATTCAATGAACTCTCGAGAATCTGCAAGGAACGCAACCTGGAATTGAATACCGAAAATTTTACGATGATGGACAACATCTGGAATGAAGTAAAAGAGGGGGAAAACTAGCACCAATTGTTTACATATATGTAACATGCTATGTTTATCTTATGGAACAAAAAGAAATAAACGAGACTTTTCCTAGTAAAAAGCAAAAAAAGATTGTTGCAGTATATGCAAGGATTGCCCTGGATATCGCAAACAGAATAGCTAAACATGAAATTTTAGAAGGTACCAGACTCTCAGGACGTTCTACCATGTCGAGTGAATACGGTGTCTCACCGGAAACAATTAGAAGAGCTTTCTCGCTCTTGGAGGAAATGGATGTCGTTGAAGTCAAACATAACAGCGGTGTCTATGTACTCTCACAAGAGAATGCACAAAAATACATCACTAAATACAGCAAAAGCAATGAAACAAAAGCATTGCTTGCTCGCATACACCAATTGATTAATGAACATGATCAGCTTGGCCAAGAGCTCTTTTCCCTCTCCAATGAGTTCTTCAATGCAACTGAAAGATTTTCCGACATCAACCCTTTTCCAACCTATGAATACACCGTCAAGGAATCAAGCATCGCAGTGGGAAAAACGCTTGCCATGCTTGATTTCTGGCAAAAAACAAAAGCAACGGTCATTGCTGTGAGAAGACAAGGTTCCATACACCTCTCTCCGGGACCTGAACTCATCCTGCAAGCGGAAGATATTTTGATCATGGTCGGAGATCAAGACATCCTATCTGCTACAGCCTACTTTCTCGACTAGAATATTTTCTTTTTTTTCATGTGATGATCCTCTGTTTTTATTTTGAAAACAGAGGTGCCATTCAGCATGCAAATTCCTCTTTTCAATACCAAATCATCGTCAACTGATTTTTGCCTTGTCTTTCTTCCTTATTGTATCCTTACCATTTGTCTAGGAATAGATTAGCTGCATATCAAAACCAACGAACAGTATACTTCGCAAGCGTCATTTTTCTCCTACTTACTCAGTAGGTTTTAAACTTTTTTTATGTAATCATTCCTTTTTTTCATCACACTATTTCAGACCAATTCAACTTATTTATTACTACATATGGTATTGACAAACTGCCATACTTTAAGTCACATTAAAGTTGTCGGTTCCAGTCATTCCATTATTTACGTTTTACAAGTTGACTTACTGTGTCATCCGACCACGTTTATTACCCATTTGTCTGGAACCTTCACATGCTTTATGGAGGTTTTATGAAACGAAAAGCAATCACTAGTATCCTCTTGGTAGCCGTACTTGCTACTTCATTGTTTGCAGGTGGAGCGAAAGAAACTGCTCTTACGACCAAGAACATAAGAATAGCCGAACAAGTCCCTGGACTCATTACCCCAGGCGTCTGGGATGGTCAGGCTTTTTCGATGAATTCATCAATCTATGAATACTTGGTGGAAATCAACACAAGCACCGGTGAACTTGATCCAGTTCTGGCAACAGAATGGTCCACGGCCGATGGAAAACAATGGACATTCAAACTTCGTGAGAATGTACTCTTTCATGATGGCTCGACCTTTGATTCCCAGGATGTTAAATTTACCATCGAACGCACCCAGGATCCCTCAATCGGCCATTTGAAAAAGCAAGATTTTGAAATCGTAGCATCAATTGAAACCCCGGACAGTCATACCGTGCTGATCAACCTAAAAGAAGCTAGACCCACTTTCATTTATCAATTGACCGACTACAACATGTGCATTCTTTCCAGCGATTACGATTATAGTTCATTGGGAGAATCGAAACCCATGGGAACAGGGCCCTTCATCATGAAGCAGATGATACCCAAAGAATCGGCAGCATTGGTAAAGAACACATCGTATTGGCAAGCAGGACTTCCTAAAGTCGATGCACTTTCGATTTACTTTGTCTCTGACATCGATGCCAGCGTTTCCATGCTTGAGGATGATCGTGTAGATGTGGTCCCCTTTGTCACTCCGGTCATACAGACACGCCTTTCCAAGATCGACGGCATCTCGGTCATCTCACCTTATCAGGAACAGCGCTTCGTCGCCATGAACGTCGATGAAGAACCTTGGGATGACAACCGTGTACGATTAGCCTTCAAATATGCTATGGATCCGCAGAATATCGCAAAAAGCGTTACACAGATGGAACTGGGAAATGGAGCTGAATACAACGAAACTCCCATCATGAACATGCTCAGCGAGTATAAACCCCTGCCATTACGTGAACGTGATATTGAAAAATCCAAGGCTTTGCTTGCTGAAGCCGGTTACCCTGATGGTGTTACCGTCGAGCTCTTCTATGCTTCAGATCATCCGTTTGGAAAAGAACTTGCGCAAACACTCAAGGAACTGGCATCTCCTGCCGGTTTCAACCTTGACTTGAAGGGATATACCCGAGATGTATACCTTTCACAGTATTGGTTGAATGTACCACTTTCCATTACCGGTTGGGGTGGACGCATCGATCCTTCCATGCTTTTGGCCTTGGCCTTCAAAGGCGGTGGTGCATGGAATGAATCCCATCTTGCTGATGAGAGGGTTGATGCACTCATAGACAAGATCTCCAGTGAAATCGATCCTGACAAACGAACTGGGTATTACCATGAACTGCAGGAGCTTTTCTATGAAGAAGGCCCCTTGTTGAATGTACAGGTGCCTTATCTGGTGGCCATCAGTGACCGAATCATTGATTATAGACAACCATTAACCATGCTTCCTCAGTACAAATACACAGATATAAAATGAATAGAACCTTATCAATAATTTTACGTAGAACAGTTTCCCTTCTGATAACGTTGACTGTCATGTCCTTGATCATCTTCCTTTTGGTCGAGATCATGCCAGGCGACGTTGCTCAGATGATTCTGGGGCAGAGTGCCACTGAAGAAGCAGTGTCTGCCCTACGGGAAGCTCGAGGGCTTAACGACCCAGTTATGGAACGCTATTTCCGCTGGGTCGGGGGAGTTCTTACCGGAGACCTTGGAGAATCGATTTACATGAAAGGTGTTACCATCAACTCGATTCTTTGGAGACGGGTGGGACACTCATTGGTGCTTGCCCTCTCTGCCTTCATTCTCTTCGTGCCACTCTCCATCATTCTTGGAGTATTGGCTGGAGTGAAGGAGAACAAACCCACCGATTCCATCATATCATTCTTAGGATTGGCAACCATGGCCTTACCTGAATTCGTATCAGGAGTTTTCCTGATCACGATATTCGGGGTACAACTCAACTGGTTCCCCATCGTAAGCATCATCCCAATCGGTGAAAGCCTGTTCAACAATCTGGAGATACTCTTCTTGCCAGCCCTATCCATCACCTTCGTCATGTTTGGATATGTTTCAAGAATGCAGCGGTCTTCCATGATACAAGTCATGAATTCTGATTACATTCGTGCTGCCATTCTTAAGGGGATGAACCGCAAATACGTCATTTTCCGACATGCCCTGAAGAATGCCCTCTTGCCAACCATCACCATCATAGGCATGAATATGGGCTGGTTGTTTGGCGGTCTTGTTGTGGTTGAAACACTGTTTGGTTTTCCTGGAATGGGTTCTCTTCTCATGACAGCCATCAAAACACGAGATGTACCACTTATTGAAGCGTGTGTGTTGCTCATCACTGTAATATTCTCGCTCTCCACCATGATCACTGACGTTTTGTACAGTTATCTGAATCCAAGAGTCCGTTTTCAGGGAGGCCAGCGATGAAATATTTTTTCTACCAGATGAAAAAACACCCACTCTCAATCGTAGGAATTTCAGTACTCCTACTCTGGATACTTATCGCCATTTTCGGTCCACAATTGACTTCATTTACGCATACTGCCATGGATGCAGAACACCAGATGACAGCCCCCGGTGAATTTGGTCATCTCTTCGGCACAGACAGCATGGGTAGAGACATTATGTCTCGCATCATCTATGGAAGTCGGTCGATTCTTACCGTTGCATTGATGACTTCCATCTTCTCAACCATCATAGGAATTCTGTTGGGTTTTACTGCAGGATATTTCTCTGGAAAGATCGATGCAGCATTCTTACGGACCATGGACATCCTAATGGCCATACCCCCATTGGTCCTTTCCATGGTAGTGCTTGGCATCTTGGGTGATTCAAGCATCCTTTCGCTGACCCTCATCGTTTCCATAGCCTTCATTCCAGCTACGGCCAGGGTATCACGAGGAGTTTTGCTGACTGAGAAAAGCCAAGAATATGTTTCTGCTGCAAGGATTAGAGGTGAAAGTCATTTTTACATCATGTTCATTGAAATACTACCCAACACCACCGGCCCTATCATTGTTGAAGCCACTGCTAGGTTTGCCTACTCGATCATGATGGTGGCTTCCTTGGGCTTTTTAGGGGTTGGACTCCAACCTCCTACTCCAGACTGGGGAATGATGGTCATCGAAAACAAACCCATCATCGCCCAAGCTCCCTGGGCAGTGTTGTTCCCAGCACTTGCAATTGCCTCTTTGGTGATAGCAATCTCGATTTTCTCTGACTTTGTCAGCAAGGTACTCATCCATGAACGATAATATACTGGACATCGAACACTTACAGGTTCTTTACAAAACATTTGACGGAGAGTTTTCCGCTGTACGGGACGTGTCACTTACGCTGAAACCCAACGAATCGATTGGAATCATCGGCGAATCAGGATGTGGAAAAAGCACCCTCGCCTTTTCCATCATGCGCTATCTTGCTCCCAATGCAGTTCTTGATGGTAAAATTTTCTTCAAAGGTGAAGATCTCATGCTCAAGAGTGAAAAAGAGATGAGCACCTATCGAGGAAACCGTATTGCAATGGTATTCCAAAACCCCTCTACATCTCTTAATCCAGCTCTTACCATTGGGTTTCAGCTTGATGAAGTAGGTATCCATCATCAAAACCTCAGCAAGGCGAAAGCACGAGAAGCAACACTTGAAGCTTTGACCATGATGAATATCGGAGATGTAAAAGGCACGGTCAAAAGATATCCTCATCAGATAAGCGGTGGCATCCAACAGAGAATCTGCATAGCCATGGCCATTCTCTGTAAACCTGATCTGATGATACTCGATGAACCAACTACAGCTTTGGATGTAACCACCGAGGCAGTAATCCTCGATTCGATCAAAGCTCTCAAGGACAGCCTCAACATGTCCTTGATCTATATATCGCATGATATGGGCGTCATCAACAAAGTATCAGAACAAGTTGTGGTGATGTATAACGGCGAGATTGTAGAGAGAGGACCAAAAGCAAAGATCTTTGAACATCCCAGTCATCCATATACTCGAGCCCTCATCAACTGCATGCCTCGAGGAGGTGTGGTAAAAGAAAACGCGAAGCTCAACACCATCAAGGGTTATGTCAGACGAAGAGGTCTTGTGGAAACGGGCTGTCCATACGCAGAACGTTGTGACTCACGCAATGAGACCTGTGAAGCCTTATACGGAATGCGCACCATCTCCAACGAGCATTATGCAGCATGCGATCGTGCATATGCTGAAGATGTTGAGGAAACAGTAAAAAAGAAAAGAATTCCTAAAACCAGAGTGCAGATACAAGAACCTACGAATCTGTTGGAGATCACCGACCTCCACAAAGTCTATGGAAACAAGCGAAAAGTCTTTGCTGTCAATGGAATCAACGTATCTGTCCAAAGTGGATCGGTTTTGGGCATCGTAGGGGAATCTGGATGTGGAAAATCAACGACAGGACATATGGTATCCGGTCTTTATCAACCTACATCAGGGGCCATCTCTTTTGAAGGATACGATATATCACTTCCTTGGAACAAACGCAACTCAGAAACACTTAAGGACATCCAATTGATCTTTCAAAATCCAGGGCGAAGTCTCAATCCTTCCCATACGGTCGAACAGATCATTGGACGCCCCATGAAGCGACTCCTTAGTATGAATTCACCTCTTGAAAGAAGGGAGAAAATCATCACCCTTTTACATAAAGTTGATTTAGGAAAGGAGTACTTGACCAAAAAACCAAACCAACTTTCTGGGGGCGAACAACAGAGGGTTGCAATTGCAAGAGCCCTTTCCATTTCACCGAGAATGATTGTTTGTGACGAACCTACCAGCGCTCTTGACGTATCTGTCCAAGCTTCTGTACTGAATCTGCTCAATGAACTCCAGATAGAAAGTCAGGTCACCTACCTGTTCATTTCTCATGACCTGAATGTCATCAACTATCTTAGTGACACCATCATGGTCATGTATGCTGGAAAAATCTGCGAGTATGGGAAACGCGATGAGGTCATGAATGATTCTCATCATCCATATACTGAGGCTTTGCTTTCTGCTGTCCCTGAGGTGGATCCTACCAAACAAAAGGATCCCATCCGGTTGGAGGGGCAACTCCCCGATCCAGCCAAGAAACCCAAGGGGTGTCCATTTGCTGGGCGTTGTCACGTACAGGTGGGGGCGATTTGTGAGAATGAATATCCTCCAATGGTTCGATTGAGTGACACCCATCACTATTTCTGCCATATAAAACCAACAACCTAAGCTGTACAAGAGAAACAGACAGACCGCATACGCAGCCTGTCTGTTTCTTAATCCTCATCGAATGTAAAAATCAGTGTAAAAGAGTATCACTCTCTTGCTTGAATTCCTTCATCTTTTTATTAAAGAAAGAGATATAGTCATCCTCCCAACTACCGGCACAGACAGAAACCCTTTTTATGGAAATCTTAGAGGCTATCTCAAATTTATTTGCATCCATACCAAAGATGGTCTTCACCAGGTTTTTCTCTCCAGCAATTCTTACCTCGTATAGATACTCTCCCTTCTGAATCACTGACAAGTCATTATTGCTCTTGGGAATACAGGAACGAAGTAAAGGATCATATACCGCATCATTTCGAGTGTCGATGAGATAGATGCTTCCCATAATGAACTTAGCCAAGGTCTGTTTTTTTCCAAGTTGAATGAAAAGCACTTTTTTCAGTTCATACCCTTCATTGAGATTGTCCTGTAACCTTTCCTTCACCATTTGTTGATCCACACCCGGCTCAAGCATCAATTCGGCAAGCAACACCTCGTTGTCACCGCTGACGCCCAATGAGAGAGGATTGACGAATTCCAATTTTGGTTTCGGATTATATCCTTGGGTGAATTGGAGATCCATCCCACTTCTTTGGAATGCCATCTCAAAATTTCTCATTGCATTGATATGGCTGATGAACAGAGCTCTTCCTGACCGCTTATAGGTCATGATCACCTGCACTGCAGGATATGAGGGAACCACCTTTACAGGAATTATTTTCTTCTGTTGTTTGACATCTTCAAGAATCGTATCTATTTCAGCCGTATCGGCAACTTTGGTGACTTTTGAACATACACCGCATAGATGATTGCATTCAGGAAGACATCGCTCGGTAAGTAAAAGACTTCTTGCCTGCTCAAACTCGCTTTTCAAGAAACTTTTGCTTACTCTCATTGAAACAGAATCCCATGGAAGGTCTTCATCTATAGAGAGAGGGTGGAAAATTGCTTGTGAAGGATCATATTCGGCTTCAGCAATGGCCTCAAGCCAAAGATCAGCTTTCAAATATTCATCCCAAGCATCAAGACGACAACCTTTTCTATATGCACGTTCGATTACATCTGCATAGCGTTCATCACCACGGCTGATCAACCCTTCGATATAACTGATGTTCGGTTCATGGTAACTCACCTTACACCCTCTGATTCGTTCCTGAATAGCTCTTTTCAACGAAGAAAGCTGTTCATAGGACTGCTGGGGAGTAAGCTGTGCTGCCCACTGGAAAGGAGTGTGAGGTTTTGGAATGAATGTACCGATATTGATATTCATATTAATGTGGGAGGCCTCATATACCTGTACCAGATAATCTACTATCGCCTGGCTCTCTAATTCCCGGTCCACAAAAGGAAGCCCAATCATGAAATAGAACTTGGCAAGTTTCCAACCACGGCTTTTGGCTTCTCTTGCTATGGCAATCACCTGTTCAATGGGCACTTCTTTGTTCATGGCACGTTGCCACTCTTTTGTCGGAGTCTCAATGGCAAAGGTCAGTCCACTTTTTCGGACCTCAGAGAGTTGTTCCAGAATCCCCAAGGAAAAAGAACTTACCTTGAGACTGGGGAGAGAAAAAGAAACATGATCTGCAGAGAACTCTGCATTCAATGATTCAATCATTTCCTTGATATACGGATGGTCTCCGCTGGAAAGTGAGGACAACGTAACTTCCCGAAATCCGAATTCATGTACATTCTGCTCTACTTGTGCTCGTATCGTCTCATATTGCTTTTGACGATATGGTTTATAATATTGTCCTGCATGGCAAAAGCGACAACTATTGGGACAACCACGCATGATTTCCACTACGCCATTGTCTTGAGTCACTTTGAAATTTGGTACAACATAATGCTTATAGCAATGATCATCCAACGTGGCAAAGGTTGTATCCACCCTTCGTACGGCTAGCTTCTTGCCAGGATACCAAAGAGCATCGATTTTCTTCAGTTCTTCGATTTGTTGGCTTCGAACATATCCCTTGCGTTTTCCTTCCAACAGAACGTTTACTAATTCTTCCAAACCATTCTCAGCTTCTCCAATGAAAACAAAATCAATGAAAGGAGAAAAAGGAAGCGGATTGGTAGCAGCAGGTCCACCACAAATGACAATTGGATCGGTTTCCTTACGGTCTTTACAACGCAGGGAAAGCCCCCCAAGTTCAAGAATCTGAAGGATGTTGGTTGCACATAGTTCATATCCAATGGATATGTTCAAAAGATCTAATTCATTGAGCGGCATCCCCAAATCCAATGTATACAAAGGAAGTTGTTTTTCTTTAAGCAACGCCTCAAAATCAGGTGCTACAGAGAAGACCCGATCGCAATGAACTTCAGGCATCTTGTTAAGGATATCATACAGAATCCTCACAGCATTATTGCTCATACCTATTTCATACAGGTCAGGAAAACACATTGCGGTATGGAAAACCACCTCATCGAGGTTCTTCTTTCCATAATGGAACTCTCCTCCGGTATAACGGGAGGGATTTTGGATCATAAGGAGATCATCCTTAAGTAATTCTAGTACGTTCATCGATTCCTTCTCTTCTCAATTTATGACCAAGGTATTGTATTTTCTGGAAAGAACACGCATATCAGCATACCCGTACAGTGTTCCCAACAGTCGGTATACACGCTGAAGCGTTTCATTATCTGTAAAAGCTTGTTCAAGCGGTAGTGCAAGAAACAACAATTGCCTCGCCCTTTCAGATGCAACTGTATCAGATGCAGAGAGTTCAAGCAATGCAAGCTGGTCGTTTACACTAAGTTTGGAAAGATCTTCCGCTAAGACATCAACAGCTACATGTGAAGTAATCAGCAGTTGAACATATTGATAGGGATCAATGGTTTCTTTCAGGTATTCCACAAAGACAGCATTTGCCTGCTCGTTCAGTTCCAATTGCAGCAAAGCTTGGTAATACAAACGTGCATAGTCAGGGGTAAGGAGGCCCCACTCTTTTAGAAGATGTGAACAAGCATTTACCTGTTCCCAATCCTTCATTACAGACCCCACCCTACACATGAGCAGATGAGCATCTTTATAAAAATAATCCACATCGGTCCCTAAGGACAGATACAAGGAGATTGCATGATAAGCTTTATCACTGTCTCCCATCGCCTCATAAACCAACGCTTCATAGTATAGGTATTCACCCTTAACCTCTTGTTTCAAGGACTTTTGCGAGAGAGCAAGCACTTGATCATACTTTCCATCCTCATACAAGTCTTTCAGGTTATTACTCTTATTCACAGAACAGGAATAAAATAAAAAAATAAGGGAGAACAGAAGAGGCACAAGATTTTGTTTTCTTTGCATACTCTGTTCTCCCAATATTTTATAAAAAAAGGTAAGCAATAAGCCGGGTTCTGTTTATGATGATCATCTATCCACGTCCATTGTCACCAATGGAATGTAGCAACCGACCCGCAGGCTAAAGACGGACCACCCAACCTGCTGCTTGGTTTTGCTCCTGACGAGGCTTACCCTGCCACCTCTGTTGCCAGATGTGCGGTGGGCTCTTACCCCACCATTTCACCCTTACCGGTAAACCGGCGGTATATTTTCTGTGGTGCTCTCTATAGCGTTACCGCTCCCGGGTGTTACCCGGCGTCATGTCCTATGGAGCCCGGACTTTCCTCAAGCGGCCTTTCAGCCGCCCGCGATCATCTAGCTTACCTTAAAAAAACCTAAAGCAAATCGTCGAATTCGCTGCTATCAACAAAGTCGGAAAGACTTCCTTCTTCGATATCAGCATCATCGATATGTTTCTTGAACTGCTCCTCTGCACCTTCGACATCCTCATAATAGAGAATACGACTGCAGTAAGGACAGAAATCAATCTGTTTCTCACTTCGAACATCATTGACAAACTGAATGGGAAGTACGATATGACATCCTTGGCAAACCAAGCCATGAATGGGAACAATACCCTTACCTTTCTTGTTCTTAACGATATTGCTAAATTTATTGAAAAGATCTTCTGAGATATCGGCTCCGATATAGCCAAGACATTTCGCATCAAGAGCAGAAAGTTGTGCTCGCTTTTCTGCAAGAAGAGCTTCAATCTTACTTGATTCAGCATCAACTTCATTCTTCTGCAACAACATCAACTGTTCTTTTTCAGTCAAGTTCTCACTGAAATCATTGACTTGCTTCTCCTTGGCATGAACCTGCTTAAGCAGGCTCTGCTCTTTTGAAGCAGCATCCTTGATCTCTTTTTCCAAAGCCTCGAACTCTCGCTGCGTATTGATCAATTCCATCTGTTTTTCAGAATTTTCGCGTGCATGCACAGAGTCTTCATATTGGATGCGAAGACTTTTCAGTTCATCTCTTGCAGCCTCACTCTTATCATGCTCTTCGATATATTCTTTATTGATCTTGTCCAGCAGCTCCTGCTTGACTTTCAAATCCCTCGGCAACTTGACAATTTCATCCTCAAGCGAAAACCTTACTGTAAGATCTTCCTGCAATTGGTTGAGTTTTGCAAATACTACTGCTTCTTCCATCATTTTCTCCTGGTATATGTCAAATGAAATCCTTCAATTTCCTACTACGTTTGGGGTGTCTCAACCTTCTCAAGGCCTTTGCCTCAATCTGTCTGATACGTTCCCTCGTTACTTCAAAATACAACCCTACTTCTTCAAGTGTCAATGAATAACCATCCTCAAGACCAAATCTCATCTTAAGAACTTCCTGTTCTCTGGCTGGAAGCGTTGCAAGAACATCCTTCAGCTGCTCCTGGAGTAAGGAATATGCGGTTTGGGTAGCAGGGTTTTCCACTTCCTTGTCTTCAATGAAGTCAGAAAGCAAAGAATCTTCCTCTTCACCGACTGGAGTTTCAAGGCTGATCGGTTCACGAGCAACATTCTTGACTGCCTTCACTTTGCTTTCGGTCCAACCCAACTTTTCAGCTACTTCTTCATCGGTCGGTTCTCGTCCTAAGGATTGCATCAACATTCTGGATTCTCGTACCACCTTGTTGATTTGCTCTATCATATGAACAGGAACACGAATAGTACGGGCTTGGTCACTGATCGAACGGGTTATGGCTTGTCTTATCCACCAAGTGGCATACGTAGAGAACTTAAACCCTTTTCTGTATTCAAATTTCTCAACAGCCTTGATAAGACCAATATTGCCTTCTTGTACCAAATCAAAGAAATGCAGACCACGATTGGTATACTTCTTTGCGATGGAGACAACAAGCCTTAGGTTCGCTCGAATAAGGCGGTCTTTGGCATCCTTCATCATCTTCTGGCCATATTTTATCTTGGTTGAATGGACAAGGATGTTTTCGCAGATTTCTTCAAACTGATACTCAATCAACTTAAGGTCTTTATCCGTTAACTGGAGTTCACGAATCAAGTCCTTGATGGTATCACTGGTAAGATGAAGTTCTTCTTCAATCTTTGCACAACGATTCTGGGTTGCAAGATCACGCCCAAGTTGTCTCAGTTCCTTGGCTGAAGAAATATGCAACTTGTTCTCAAGCTGCTGTTTCTTCTCTTTATAGGAACGGATACGATTCTC
>Ga0172378_10004164_pt1 | contig 13566 bp, 11 predicted proteins | sample GrowelOW332metaG_FD_119755 | JGI IMG/M metagenome (GOLD analysis project Ga0172378, IMG submission 119755) | Groundwater microbial communities from an aquifer near a municipal landfill in Southern Ontario, Canada - Pumphouse #3_1 metaG | ecosystem: Environmental > Aquatic > Deep subsurface >...
TCAAGCGTTTTGCCAATGCAAACGAATGGGAAAAAGAGTGGATAGAGCGAATGAATGTCATTGGAGACGTAGTGATTTCTGTTGGCAACTACAAGTGTTCATCACCAAATTTCGCACATTAACGATAAATGAGAAAGACTGTTGTGAAATAACCTGTAAATAATATCTGTTTGCAAACAAGTTGGGAAAAATTATGTAAATGAATCAAATTGAAAATTAACGCAGATCTTTTTTCGGATCATCATGAGAGAGAAAAATCGCTTCTTGCTAAAATGAATGGCTGTGAAATCGGACACTTCTTTATCCATATTTGTATCTGATTTTTTTAAAAAAATAATTTTTTAGTTGACAAATGCATCGCTATGCATTATAATATGATTATTGCTTGCATAGCGATGCATGGTATTTGTGTTGGATCTTACAGGATTTTATTATATGGCTAAAAAACCAATCAATCATAGAGATATTGCGAAGTATGTAAATATTGCGCAATCGACGGTTTCTCGTGCATTAGATCCCAAAAAGAGTCATTTAATTAGTGAGAAGACCAGAGTAAAAATTGTAGATGCTGCGGCGAAGTTAGGTTTTCGGGCGAATATTTATGCACAGCGGATGCGCAAGTTAAAAACGGATACGATCACTTTGATTATTGATGGTCAGCAGCTTTATGGTCATCTTTATCCTGATTTTCATGTCCATCATGAGACGTTGACGTGGGATTTAATTTGTGGTGTTATGAGTTATTGTGCGGAATGTGATTTTGATGTAAAGCTTTTACCGTTGTTGACGCGGGAGGATAGTGAGATTCAAGAGATTTCGAAGCATATAGGGTTTCCTTTTTCGGATGGTGTTATTTTTCTTGGTTATCGGTATCTTGAGAAAGTTTATAAGTTAATAAGTGAAAAGAAGATTCCTGCGGTAGTCATGGGTGCGTTGGGGGCTCATTCTGAAAAGTTAGTTGAGATTTCGGTTGATCCGTCGCGTGGTATTGAGCAGGCGGTGCGTTATTTAGTGGATAAAGGGCATCGCAAGATTGCATTTTTTCAGCATTTGAGAAATTCGGAGAGTTCGTATGTGGATCAGCGTCGTGTGGCTTTTGAAAAGGAATTGAAGCAGTTAGATTTATTTGATCCTGAATTGATTTATTGTGCTCCGGATGAAATAGGGATCAAAAGATTGGTTGCAGACAAAAGAGTCGTAGGCCGTTTTACAGGCATGTTGTGTACCAATGACAGTATGGCAGACCGTTGGATTCGGGAATTGAAGTACGCGGGTATTTCCGTTCCTGAAGAAAAAGCGATTATTGGTTTTGACAATAACCCTGCTTATCCGGATCTTTCAACAGTAGATGTTCCGCGAAAAGAAATCGGACGCCAAGCGGCACAAATGGTTATTGAGCTCATTAAAAACAAAAAGCTATATCATGAAAATATAGTAAAAGAGTCCAAATTTATTTGTCGAAGCAGTTGTTGACGTGAGAAATAATTTATAATTTGGAAAGAGATTGAGAGGGATCCGGAATGAAAAAAGTTATGTGTGGCATATTTTTAGTCTTTTTTTGTGCTTTTAGTGCGATTGCTCAAAAGAAGATCATTCATTGTGGATGGGATATTCCCACTCCGGAATATATGAAGGAAAACATTCAATTAATGGAGAAGGCTCCCTATGATGGAATCTCAATTTCTTTGGAAGCCAAAAATACGGATCGAGAAGGTGTTATCGCGAACCGTCATACTCTTTGGCAAAATTGGCGTTGGAAAAAAGAGTGGTTTAAAGAATCGATAGCGACTCTAAAAGCGGTTCCGTTTGAAAAATTCACCGATAATTTTTTATTGGTGTGCACTTTGCCGGGCAAGATGGATATGTTTGATGACGAAGCTTGGGAAAGTGTTACGCATAATATTGGGCTTATGGCTGAGATAGCAAAAGAATGCAAGTTGAAGGGACTCATTTTTGATCCGGAATTTTATCAAGGGAAGCTCTTTAAGTTTGTTCCGGGTAAGGGGCATTCTTTTTTGGAATATAAACAAATATCCCGGAAACGAGGCGCACAATTTATGGATGCTATGACTCATCAATATCCGGATATGACTCTGTTGACCTTTTTTATGCTCGGATCAAGCATGAAAAATTTGGATGCGGATCATTTGGAGCAGTCTTTACAGGAATCCTCTTATGGTCTTTTCCCGGCTTTTATCAATGGGATGCTTGATGCCATGCCAGCGTCTTTTACTTTGATTGATGGGGGAGAAGAAGCCTATCAGGCAAGTTGTGATCAAGATTTTTTGCAGATATACTGGAATCAGAAAAGTGATGCCTTGAAATTGGTCGCTCCGGAAAATAAAAATAAATACAGCAGTCAAGTGCAAGTTGGTTTTGGGCTGTGGATCGATCCTTATATCGCTTTTATGCACGACCCCAAAAACAATTATCGCCCTTTTCGAAATTTTAAAAACCTGATTGCTCCAAATGGAATGAATCAGCTGAATTTCTTGTCTAAAAATCTCCGGTCTGCGTTGAAGTATAGTGATCAATATGTTTGGGATTGGTGTGAATATGGTAGATGGTGGCCCATCAAGTTAGCGGATTGGCGCATGAAACGCTGCTTGAAAACTCCAATGAAAGGGGCATTGTGGGAGCAGACTGCTCCAGGAATTACGCAGGCTTATAATTTAGCAAGGGGCTCTAAGTTTATTCTTGAAAGGATGAATACGGAGAAAGAGAGAAAAAATCTTGTTAAAAATTTTGGATTTGAGACTGCGCAGGGCCAGCGGTTTCCAGGATGGGCCTTTTGGCAAACGAAAAAAAGCCAGGAAAATGGCGGGCAGCCCGTGTTGTCAACTCTGGGGCGTAATCAGTCAAAATGCGTAGAGTTAAAAAAGGTCTCTTATGGATCAATGATCGGATATGTGGATGTTATGCCGGGGGATGTCTTTTATGTCGAAGCATGGAGTAAGGGCGACGGTGTAAGCATTAAGGTCTCTTGGAAAGATGTTCAAAAACGAAAACTTCCGGATGATAAAGTTAAAAATATTCCATTGCAAACTGATTATCCGGAAGGCTGGAACAAAGCGATGGGGGTTGTTATTGCTCCGGATCATGCAAGACAGTTGTCGTTATCATTAGGCGCTAAAAATTCAACAAAGAGAATCTTTTTTGATGATGTAAAAATTTATAAACTGAATGATATCAAGTGATGTTAAAAAAACAAAATGAGGTGACATATAAGAAACAATTTTTTTAATGTTGCTTTATAATAAAGGGCATCTCGGATGCATTTCAATTGCTTGGGACGTGGGATCAAAGAAGCAAAAAAGAAGGACTAAAAGGTGGAATTGAAAATGAAACAAAAACAAAGGGAAAACAAATCGGAGTTATTTACGCTTATAGAACTCCTCGTTGTAATTGCTATTATTGCAATCTTAGCAAGTATGCTGTTACCTGCTTTAAGTCAGGCAAAGGCAAAGGCAAAAAAAATATCATGTGTTAATAATATGAAGCAATTAATGCTTGGGACTACGATGTATGGTGGGGATTATGATGGCTTTATGCCTCCAAATACTCTTTTCGGTCATCCTTACTACGCATATTTTTTGTATCTCGCTGGAAAATTTCGGAATACTGCTCAATTGCATTCTTTGGGGTATTTAAATACGAAATCGATCCATTATTGTCCGGACGAAAAGGTTACGGACATGTTGTGGAATACAAATAAAACTCGCTGGAGTGATAGTTGGCCATCGAGTTCTCTAAAGGGAAATTATTTCTATTTTATTCAAAATGGGTGGGGGAGTTCTTCCGCGCCTGAGACGTTTATGCGTTTTACAAAAATGGGCAATAAAGCCTGTTTGGCGGATGCTTCCTGTTATGATCTTGTGCATGCGCCAAATCATGGCTCGATTGGAACTCCTGTTACGAATGTCGGGTATGCGGATGGCTCTGTAAATTCCGTTATCTACAATTTTAATGCGATATCAGGAAGTGCTGCTTCTAGAATGGTAACGACATTCGAACTTTTTGACGAGAAAAAATAATTTTAGCAAAGAATTATTTTGATGAATGGATAAGAATTTATTAGGAGAAAAATGCCAAAGAATAGCTCCAGCCTTACCCGATTCAGGAGAAAAAGATCTTATATTACGAATTATTTTTTTAGGAAGAATTTAATAATAATATTTTTCTTTTTCTTTTGTGCATTTAGTTTTTCTGCCGACAATTTGTCTGCCATAAATGGTGTCAAATCCGGTAAAACGAAAACTGCAATGGCGCATTGGTGGGGATTTAATCGTGAGGATTCCACCAAAGCCCTTCAAGCTGCGATTGATTCAGGCGCTTCCATAGTTGTGGTAAAAAAAAGGTCTTCGCCGTGGATTATTCGCCCCATAAAATTGCGAAGCAATCAGACTATAATTCTGGAAGATGGTGTTGAAATAATAGCGAAAAAGGGCGCTTTTAAGCCTATCCGGGATTGTCTCTTTTCTGCGGTAAAGTGTGAAAATATTGCGATCAAGGGTAAGAATGCCAAGCTGATAATGCATAAAAGCGATTATCACGATCAAACAAAATATGTAAAATCAGAATGGCGTCATGGTATTAATCTGCTTTCTTGCGAAAATGTTTTAATTGAGGGGCTCACCATTAAAGATACGGGCGGTGATGCAATTTATTTAGGATCCGCTGGAGTTCCGAAAAATTATTGTCGTAATGTGCGGATTGAAAGGGTGATCTGCGATGGCAACAACCGTCAGGGGATCAGTGTTATTAGTGTCGAAAATCTTCTTATAAAAGATTGCACGCTGAAGAATACCAGCGGAACGGATCCGATGGCTGGAATTGATTTTGAGCCGAATCATCAAAATCAGCGCTTGGTTAATTGCGTGGTTGAAAATTGTGATATTATCGCAAATGGTAGAAGTGGCATTACGACTTACATAAAACTAGATCGTAGATCTGCTCCTGATATCTCTATTACAATAAAAAATTGCCGGATAAAAAAGAACAAAATCGGCGTTTCATTTGCGGTTCCGCGTGGCCGTTTTTTTGTAAAAGAACCTGCGAAAGGTTTTATTCGTTTGGTTGATTGCACGATTGAGGATTCGGAAGAAAGATCTGTTCAATTTGGGAATTTTCGTTTTGATAGTTTTAAGGTTGTTTTAAGTCGTTGTAAGCTAAAAAACAGTTCGTTGTTTTCGCCTATTGGTGTGATTGCAACTCCAGGTATTTCTTATTCAATGGGGAATATTCATTTTGAAGATTGTATTGTCACCGATAAGCATAACAATCCTTTAATCCGTTTTGTCAGTAATTTTGCTCCGGAAACAAAGCTTGTTGATATTAATGGTACTGTTCTTTTTAACGACAAGCCGGTGGATATTGTCTCGTATATAAAACAGAATAAGTGGGATCGGGTAACTGGGTTTGCTTCGGTTGCCATTGAGCTTGACAAACTCAAACAGATCGATTCCTTGAAAGGTGAATCATGTCCACGGGCTGTTGACAATTTGACCTTTCGTTCCATGGTTGGTTTTTTGATTGCAGGTCGTAAAAATCAGAGAGTCACTTTCGTTTTGGATTATCAGTTGCTTCGAAAGAGTACGCGAAAAATGAAACTTATTTTAGAGTCTCCCACGGGTGAAAAAACACAACTAAAAGATGCTGTCGGTAGAAATGAAAAGGATAAAAATCCATTTGAAAATAAATACTCCTTTGTTCCAAAAACAACTGGTGTTTTTAAAATTACTGGCAACCCGCAGGGAAATTCCGTGAACATGAAAGAATGCAGCGCGCCTTACTCAATTGCTTTGCCAAAAACAGGCTTCCTCAATCTATTCCATCCCGAACAACCCGTTTATTTTGATATCCCAGAAGGTGTTTCAAAAATACGAATCCTTATTAGTGGACAGGATGCAAGAGAAACGGTTGATCCTGCAATTAAAATAGACGGTAAAGTTGTGGCAAAGGCTAAAAAGGTCGATGCGATTGCGCATTTGTTTGACATTGCTGTTTCCTCAAGTTCTCATCGCCAAACCGGTGTTATTGAATTTCATAATGCTGTGGAAGATGTGATGATAAAAATACTGGGACCTCTTCAGCCAATCATTTCTGTAAACGAAAAAGATCTCGTGATCCGTGAATTTAAAACAATGCCATAAACACGCGGAAAGAGGGCAACTCTAAAATAAAATTCAATCGCTATTATAATTTCCCTAAATTATAGGAACTCCATAAAATCGACGATACAAAATTCGTGCCGGTGAATCCAGAGGTCCAGCACATATAGAGTCGATCGTGATAAATGGTGATGCTTGGATAATGTAAGCTGGCTCGATCATCGATGTCGGCTACGGAAACCCAATGCTCAAAGTCTTCGGTATAAACAATCCCGAGCTTTGTCCTTAATTTATGACTTGTTTCATCGTATTCATATTGCGCATGCGTTTTTGGAATTTTCTGGTACATCATAAAGGCAACTTTCTTGCTTGTCTTTTGAGTAAGAAGCCCCTCAGGATTCGCATATCTTAAATCGGTTACGCAAATAGAATGCCGAATGCCGCCAGCGGGCTCGGGTAAGGATAACAATAAATTATGGTAGGTCCAATGTTCTGCGTCATCACTGGTGTAATACCGATATCCAGAGGGTGGCCCGGCAGTATATTGGTTGAATCGGGTTAAGGCATGCCATTTTCCGTTTAGATAGGTTATTGAAACTTCGTGATCCCTTTGGTTCTCGATGTCGGTTCCAATGCGAATCGGGTTGTTTAAATGCCACAGCTCTAAATCGGTGCTCCACATGGCGCAGGCGATGCCCCCAGTGTCACCATGGGGCATTTTATCTGCCAGTAGTTCACAGCTTAAATAATATTTTCCATTCACATATTGGAGCTGCTGGGTGTCTTCTACTAAAATATTCCTTTCCGCAAAGGATGCGTATGCCGGATCCCTGTAGTCAATGCCAGAGACGTTGGCTATATGTTGAAGAAAGTTGTCTGACGTTAAATCGGAGGGACTTTCATATTCTCCTGCGGAGTTTTTAATTGCGACTTGCAAGGGCTGTTCTGCACGAAATTCTGCCTTCGAAAGAGAAAAGTCCTGATAAAATACGCTTGTCTTATTTTTGGTATACAGACAGCGTATCGTATCGCTATCTTTTTTATACATTCGGGGTGCCCAGCCAACTGTTTTCTCCGGCACTAAATCAAAATAATGGGTGAGCTCCCCAGTCAAGATGTTCCGAATATTGAGATGATAATTGCTTGAAGAGCGATATAAAAATAATAAGCTATTCTTTCCCTGAACACAGTCCGCTAAAATCTGTGAATCATGAACACCTGAATGCGTCTCTTGAGAGGCTAACTTTACGTTGTTAAGGATGATTTCGCCCCGGATATCAACGAGAGATGCTTTTTTCATTTTTCTGTTTCTTTGTTTTCGTAAAGTTTTTTAAGCATTGGTTTAACGATTGCAGCAAGCTCTTCATACCCCTTTTCGTTGTGGTGAATCATGTCTGCAACATAAATATCGGTACGCAGTTTTGCATTTGAATCATACATCAAAGAATGAATATCAACCAGAGAGGTGTCCTCATGATTTTGAGCATATTCGCTAAAAAGTTTATTGCAAAGGACTCCCTGATTTCGATCTAACTTAATTCCAGGAGAGAGCCTGATTGGAATAATCAAGAATTTAATTCCGGGAAAATCCTGTCGCGACCATTCAAATAGCCGATGGGTTAGTTGAATGACTTCGGAAGGACGATAACCATTGGCGAGGTCATTTGCGCCAGTATAATAAAGCATTACGGAAGGTTTTACCGGGAAAACAAGGCGAAGGTAATAGTATAAAGTCTCTTCGGTTGTTGCGCCGCCAAATCCGGTATTGGTTATCGGAAGCGGATACATTTGCTGATAGCATTTGTGGTCAGTACGCCAAAATGCCATGGTCGAACTGCCATAAAAAAGAATGCCGCCTTCTTTCGGTGGATTGGATTCCAGTTGTTTTTGAAGCCCTTCAATTTGTTTGTCAAATCGGTGTAAATCAGTTTTTGTGTCCATTTTATGCCTTTTTACTCTAATTTTTATGTCTTCTGCAATAGAGATCATTTTCGGTTGTATTGTTTTGGTATGATTGTAACTGCTATGATGTCTGAAAAACCTGGACGAAAAAGGTTGTTTTGAATGGATTGCATAAAAGAAAAAGGATCCGGAATGATCATTCTACGGGCAATTCAGGCCTGGATGCCCATTCGGTCCAGCCGGCATCATACCACTTTACATTTTTATAACCTAAAAGACGAACGAGAACAAAGTATGTCTGACTTGCCTGATGCCCCGTACGGCAATGAACAATCACCGGCGTCTCTTTTGTTGGAATGAGCTCTGAATAAGCTGCAGTAAGCATCGAAATAGGCTTAAATAGCCGAAAATCCTGTTGGATTAGGGTGTCTTCAGGGTAGGGACGATTGATGGCGCCGGGAATATGGCCGCCGCGCGCTTCGTCGCGTTTCTTGCCAGTAAAGTAGTCTGCCGGACGGACATCAAGAAGGATGCTTCCCGGCTTGTCCATGGCCGCTAAGACTTCTTTTGCGGTAACTGTAAAGCTCTCGGGCTGCTTTGGGACAGGGTACGAAGTTATTTTGACTGTGGGTAGAATGGTGTCTAATGGTCGATTCTCTGATTGCCACTTTGGAAACCCGCCGTCTAATATGGCATAGCGGCGATGCTTTAGCCGTTCAAAAGCCATACCAACGAGTGTTGCATCTTGCAGTGTGTCCGTGGAAACGATGACGACAAAGTCATCGGTATGGATGCCCATCAATGAAAATTGTTCGGCCAGTATCGTGGCCGGCAATAAGGATGATGGCACATTTTGAACCACGCCCCTCAGGCTTTCTTTGTTTAAGCTGAGAGCCCCGGGAATATGTCCGGCAGAATATTCGGGTTGGTTGCGAAGGTCGATGATTTTGAGACCGGTTGTTCTAAGGTTTTTATTTAGCCAGTCTGTTTTCACGAGTCCCGGCAGATGGAGCATGGATAGATTCAACGCACCCGTTTTTTTAGAAAAATTTTCCGTTTTGCGCACCGCTGATTTTGAGTTCAGAAAGAAGGCTCGCCAAGCGTTTATTTTTGCGGCGAATGCTGAAGAAACAGGTTCGGAGCGTAGTGACGCGGGCTTAAGGCATGTATCTAAAAATCCTTGGAGTCCATCGGTTAGAAAATAGGCGTTTTGAAATCCCAAACGGGCGAGGCTGTCGCGTGCTTGGGCTGGGTGGGTCATGCCGTTTGAATAGAGCACGACTAGGCCCTTGTTTTTGTAGGTGTTTAGAGCGGTGGGCAGATCTGCCACTTGCACGTTGATCGCAGAACGAATATGAAAGACGGCAAATTCGCTTGGTGTGCGGATATCCACCAACACAATGCCCGGATCTCCAAGCAGTAAACGGTCTGCCAGTTCTTGGGGCTCAAAGTGATCGGAGCCTAGTTGTATGCCTTTCAGTATTTTGATCTCTTTCTGTTCTTCCGTAGAAGGTGCAGAAGGGGCTTGGGAAGCTGTTTTTAAGGGCTCCGCTAGGGCAAAAAGACCAAAAGCTGCAGGCAATAAAAAAGCACTGAAAATTTTCAAAAACGAAATTTCACGCCGGTTGCTCTTGCCATTTCGTTTCTTTTCAATTGCTTCCGCGCCAAAAAAACAGCCGATCGCAATAAGCGTGAAAAGAAAAGCAAAAACCGCTTCGGAAATATTTAGGCTATTGTAGACAAAAAGGACCCCGCTGTCGTGTTGGGTAATCGGAGCTAAAAGTGGATAGAACTCATTGTATAGCATGCTTCCGCCAATAGCCCCGACAAGGAATACGAGTGCATCAATCTTCCCCGATGCCAGGCCTACAGCCCCCGTGCCGGGACACCAGCCGCTCATTACAAACCCAATTCCAAAAAGGAGCCCGCCCGCAATTTGGGCAACATAAAGGGTGGGAAGAAAGTAGATGTTTTCGGCATTCACCCAGCCGAAGGCTTTGGCGTAAGTGATGCCGAGCATGGCAACGATGACGGCGGTAAACATAACTTTCATGACGGCCATGTCTTGAAAGTAAAAGATGCCTGACAATCGTCGTGAACTGCCGAATCCGGCCTGTTCTAGAGCTACACCAAAAGCGATGCCAATCAGAAGACTCGCAAAAAAGGCCGCCGGGGTATCGAGGGCGCCATTTTGAAAAAAAGTACTAATCATGCCATTGCCCCCTTACAAAATAAGCCGTTGCATAACCGCCGACAAAAACACAGATAAGGAAAAGCAGGCTTCCGGTAAGCAGTAGCGTACTTCCGGATAAGGCCTGCCCAGAGGTGCATCCGTTGGCAAGGCGACTGGCAAAGCCAACGATGATGCCGCCGATTAATGCGTAAAGGAGGCGTTTTTGCGGTTTGCATTTAGTCCCGCGTTCCACGGTGATTTTATTGCGTCCGGAGAATAATGCGGAGATAAGGCCGCCGAAAAAGACTCCCGCAAGCATAAAAACAAGGTAGTAATTGAGCGGCTGATCCCCCCAATTACCAAAGTATTTACTCGCTAGTGTTCGAGTTGGATTGAGCACCAGTTCACAATAGGCGCCGGTGCGGGCAATGCCGGCAGAGGCACCAAGCCCTGCACCGAGGATGAGATAGGATGCCAGGAGTGCAATTCCGAGCAGAATTCCCGCAAGATAGGGATTCATGTATGGCTTTTTATGATTTTTAGAAGCGTTGTTTTTTTTCTTCATTATCAACACCCCGCGCTTTTCTTTTTCGGTGCTTTGGGGGGCTGTGGTGCTGTCGGTATTGTCGTTTTCGGAATTACTGTCGATGTTGGTTTGGCGGTATTCTGTGGCAAGGGCACCGCTTGGATGGGCGTGCCCATTTCGATGGTGCTCCAGTACGCTTCTAATCCGCCAAACAGGACTTTAATCTGGCGATTGGTTTTTTGGGATAAAATGGCGCCAGCTGCGATTGCCAGGGTGCCATTGCGATCGACAATAACAAGGGGAGTGGTACCAGTTTGGTAGGTGGTGTCGGTGATGAGGCCCGTGATATTCACGTTAAGGGAGTCGGGGAGGTTGAAATCTTTGAAATATTTTGCGGGGCGAATATCTACGATGTCAAATGTTCCGGGCTGATCCATGAGCATACGCTTGAGTTGTGTGGAATCGATGATATCTGGTAGTTTTAGAACCTGTTTGGGGGTTGTTGTTGCTGTTTTAGAGGTAATGGTGGTCGTTTTGGTATTGGTTAAGGCATGGGCATGCCCTTGAAAAAGGAATCCAGCGAAAGAGGCAAGCAATATGCATATCCTAAGTTTAGGGGCAATTTGTTGACGCATTGTCATTTCTCCTTTATTGGTTGATTCGCGAATAATCCACACATTCGTAAGAAGACAACGTTGTTTTGTTTACGGATTGGAAGCGGTAGTCCTTTTTGGATCCGTAAAATATCAGCTGTTTTATCGTCCTGGTGCGAACGATGGTTTTGAGGATTCCCATGCGATCATGCGAATCCTCATTTATTTTTTTACTATTGTTTTTTTAATTCTTCTGCAATGGACTGATTTAGGGAGTTTCTTGCCTCGATAAGCTGGGTGTATTTCGCTTTGATTTTGTCGATATTTTCGGATTGAATTGCTTTTAATAGATCGCCTTCTATTTCAGCAACATCAATTCTTTGATAATAATCCATGGTTTCTTTGAGATGGGCGATGACAATTTTTCCGGTTAAAAGCGGATGATTATTGGTTACATTTGCATCTTCAAATTCGGTACCGTGTTCAAGTTCAACTTCCAGGCCTTTGCGGAAATTGTTTAATGGGATATCCATGGATTTTGTGTTAATGATTTTAAGGATTGCTGCGGCCTCTTCGTGTGAAACGAAGGGCTCTTTTATTTTAGACCAGTCGCGCAAGCCAATTTCGGTGCAAACTCTGTTCACTTCTTCCGGGGTTACATACTCTGGGATTTTCATATTTTTTCCTTTCTTGTTGATGAACGCCAAGGATTGAACGCGCCGTGACGCGACGCTCAAATCCGGCATGTTTTTTGCGGATGCAGACGGCAAAATGCTCGCATGTTACATCCATTTTTTCCGTTTAAAAAGCCATATTTCTGCCCCTGCAATTCCAAGCAGAAGAATGCAGAAAATGACAAAAGCCCATTTGTTTTCCGTGCCGGGAATACCGCCGACATTGATGCCGAATAACCCCGTTAATAATCCGAGAGGGAGAAAAAGCCCTGCAACAATGGACAAAACATACATGGTCTTGTTCATCTGCTCGGCTAGGTGGTTGTTCAGCTCTTCCTGGGTCACGCTCGCCCGTTCTCGAATGGAATCCAAGTCTTCAACATAACGCGTGACGCGGTCTGAAATTTCGCGGAGACGCATCCGTTCGATATCATTAAGCCAGTCAACTTTCTCGTTATAGAGCCGCACCATTACGTCACGCTGAGGAGCGAGATATCGCCGCATGGCAATCGCGGTGCGGCGAATGTCCGCAATTTTATGGCGGAACTCACGGTTTGGTACGGCTAAAACTTCGTCCTCAAGCGCGTCTACGGCATCGTCAATGTCGGAAATGGCATCGCCCATGCGGATGGTCATACCGTCGCAGAGTTCTTCCAGAAAAGTGCCCGGTCCGGTGGGGCCATTTTGGGCTTCAAGAGCTTTCTGAAGATCATCAATTGCGGTAACATTGCGATGCCGGAGGGTGATGATTCGCCCCGCATCAATCCATAGCCGAATCGATATCATGTCATCTAATTCTGCCCCAGGATTTAGGTTGATGCCACGCAAAATGAGCATCATCCCGCCCTTGTAAACAAAACTTCTTGGACGCGTTTCCTCTGTGGTGAGGGATTCAATGATGGTGGAATCTAGTGTATTGTCATGGCGTAGCCATTGTTTGGCGTCTTTTTTCTTGTAATCAAGATGAAGCCATAGTACGCCGTCTTCCGGACGCCATTTTGCGATGTCTTTGGAGAGGATTTTTTTAGCGCCGCCTTTCCCATCAAGTACAACGGCAAAGACGAGCCCGGTTGTGTTTTTCATTTTGTTTCCCTTTGTTCAAAGAGTGTGTCTGTGGTTTTTGCCAGTCCTTTACAATATGTTGATTTGTGGGCTTCTGCTACCGCTGCGCGTGAAATAAATTTCTGGTTTGTGAGCAGCGGGTAGAGTAGGACTCCAGACATTCCTGCTACCCCAGCGTATAGAAGTTCTTCAATTGGTATGCTCCATAAAAAGAATCCACAGAGCGCTTCTTGATTCCAGGTGCTTGTGAAAATGCCTGGATAGAAAATCTGCCATGCTAGGCAGATGAGCTCATAGCCGATAGCCATGATGACGCCACTTGCACAAGAGGGACCAATGAGGTCTTTTCGGATGATCCATGTTGCTAGAACAAACAAGTCCATGACACACCATGTGCCATGGATTATCGGAATGAGGGACGATGACAGAATAATAGCGAGTGCCAATCCTCCTAGTACCAACGGCAGAAAGCGGATAACACGGCGTGTCTTGCTTGCCATGGTCTGCAACTTCTTCTGAAAAACGA
>Ga0172378_10004166_pt1 | contig 13564 bp, 5 predicted proteins | sample GrowelOW332metaG_FD_119755 | JGI IMG/M metagenome (GOLD analysis project Ga0172378, IMG submission 119755) | Groundwater microbial communities from an aquifer near a municipal landfill in Southern Ontario, Canada - Pumphouse #3_1 metaG | ecosystem: Environmental > Aquatic > Deep subsurface >...
ATATCAAATCATGAAGAAAGTATTATAAAAAATAGAATTATTTTTGCCTATATAATTTTACAAATTGATTTTAATTCCAAGATAATAGCTTTTAGTTAAAGGAACTAAACCGTTATCAACGCCCTGATAATATATCGAATTATTAGTTGAGACTTCCGGATCTAATCCTAAATAACGAGTTATAGCAAATAGATTATTTGCAGATGCCCAAACACTAATTCCTTCAATAAAATTACTTTTAATCGGAAGTTCGTACGATAATGTTACTGCCTTCAATCGAATATAAGAACCATCTTCAATCCATCTATCTGAGAAACGCGCATTTCCCATAGGATCGCCAAAAATAGCCTTCGGTTGATCAGTTATTTGTCCATCTGCTGTCCAACGTCTATGCATAGCCGATGTTTGGTTACTGAAGTCGACTCCCGCTTCCAACATACTACGTTGGTAATTGTAAATTTCATTTCCGTACGAATAGGTAAACAAGGTGTTTAATGTGAATTTTTTATATGAAATTTTACTTGAAAAAGTTCCATATAATTGGGGATTAGGATTACCTATTACTTGTTTATCATTTGAATCGATTAATCCATTTCCATCTTTATCAGTAAAAATAATATCCCCTGCACCGAAATTACTAAAGCTACCATCAACATTTTGAATCTTGAGGTAATCTTTTACTCCGGTAGTTGGATGGGTATAAGCCGTAGATGCCTGATCTTCTGTTGCAAAAACACCATTTGTAAGGTATCCGTAAAATACACCTGCTGATTCTCCAACTTTAGTAAGCACTTCGCCCCCATAAACTGAAGTTGTATATTCGCCATTGGGTAAAGAAGTAATAAGATTAGTGTAATGTCCGGTGCTTACACCGAGTTCCCACTTCAGATCTTTAAAGTTAATCATTTTCCAATTTGCCGAAATTTCATATCCTTTATTGCTCATAGTTCCTCCATTATCCCAATAAACACCTAACCCTGTAACCTCGGCCATGTTCTTCAACACCAAAAGATCTGAGGTATTGCTTGTGAAATAATCAAAGCTTAAAGACAATCTGTTTTTAAACAAACTCAAATCGGCACCAACATTAAATTTACCAGTAGTTTCCCACTGAATGGTAGGATTTTCCAAATTAGAAATAAGCAATCCATTTGCTTTATCCATATAATTAATTGCAGAAAAATAGGCCATTGATTGATAGTCTTTAATTCCATCATTTCCTGTAACTCCATACCCTGTTCGAATTTTAAAGAAGTTCACAAAATCAATCTGCTTCATAAACTTTTCTGAAGAAACTAACCAAGCTCCGTTAATTGATGGAAATATTCCCCAACTATGTCCGAATAAGGAAACTCCACCCAATGTTTCTTTCCCAAATCTTGAAGAACCATCCATAGATACTGTTCCAGTTAAGAAGTATCGGTTATCAAAATCATAATCAACATTCACATAATTTGAAACGGAATTTGTTGTATTATTAATACCATTTACTTGTAAAAAGTCATAATTGCCTGTAATAGTAGTATTGTTGTTTGAACCGGAATTGTGTTCTTCGGCATAATCGGATTCATAATAATTATTGATATATCTCCAACCCAATATTGCCTTTAAATGATTAAACGTATCAAATTTCTTATCAAAAGTCAATCTAGTATCGTCATAATAAGCAGTATTACGCATCACTTGGCTGCTTATTTCGTTTTGAGAATATCCGTTATCTGGAATATATTGTTCCGGAGTATAAAACATAGGAACGTAACGTCTTTCAATGGATTTATCTAAACTATAATTAAACTGAGAACTTAGTGTCAAATCAGGAGTAAGCTGAATGGAAGGAAGTATACCCATATTAAATCGATACTTTTTCAAATTATTTAAGGAATAGTCAATAATTCCTAATGGATTGGCAATTCCAAAACTATCGGTTTGAGCATAATCAGTTGTCAATTGTCCGGACGAAGTATAATTGTAGGGACTTAAAAACGGAGATTTTATTTTACTTACCCAGGTTGGCGAAGAAAAATTCACTCCATCATCCAGTAAAGTTCTTTCAATGCGAGTATAACCGATATTTATTCCCATTGAGAATGTATTTGTCAGTTTAACATCCGCGTTCCCCCGGAAATTCATACGAGATAAATCCGTAGTCTTAACAACTCCTTTATTATCAGTCATTCCTAATGACAAATAATATAATGCTTTTTCATCACCACCACTAGCACTGATAGCATAGTTATTCGTTACACCGGTCTGATAAACCTGCTTTCCCCAATCGGTAACATTATGATTCATTTGATAAACCTGTTTTTGGGTAGGATCAGTTAGTAGAAATTCATATTTTGAAATATCGTTTCCTACATCACCTTTCGAATTTATCAAATCACTGGCATACACTCTAAAATCTTCACCATTCATCATCGGCAACGAACCCGGTTGAGTTGTCATTCCCATAAAATAGTTTAAGCTGATTTTAGTAACCATCGATTTTGCTCTTTTGGTTTTTATCAGGATGACACCATTAGAAGCCTTACTTCCATAAATAGAAGAACCATCCTTTATAACCGAAATACTTTCGATATCATTAACATCAATATTATCCAACGGATTTGAAAAGAAACCTTCATGTATTGATTGAATATCATACAGATTATTCCAAACAACTCCATCCACTACAAATAAAGGCTGTGCATTGGCATTTAAGGAGTTTATTCCTCTGATAAATGACGAAGCTCCAATTCCGGCAACACCTGATCGACTAATAGATCTTATATCGCCTCCAAATGCGGATTGTAGAAGCTCATTGGCAGAAATAGCTCCTGATTTACTAAAATCATCTATACTCTTTACAGAATAAGATGCTGATGAATTATTTACAATACCTGAAACTCCTTCAACTGTTTTGAAATAATTGCTAAATTGATTCGAATAAAGTTCTATAATCACTGAATCTTTTCCTCGCAAAGGCACTTCATTCAAATTGTAATCATATGCTGAAACATGGAGTACATCTTCCAAAGAAGAAACGTTAAATGAGAATTTCCCTTTTTCGTCAGAAACGGTAGATATATTCTTATTAGGTACTGAAATTTGAGCAGCTGAAATCGGTTGTTTGGTATGTGCATCGCGTACCAAACCAATTACAAATACTTCTTGCTTCTTATCTGATGATATGTTTTCAGACATTACGAAAGTTGAAGTTAGTAACAAAATTATTACCAACATATCATTTCTAAGTTTAAAACAGAAAGTACCCCTATTCATGCATACTATGTTTAAAATATTTTTCTTCTTCATACTAGATAGTTTATTCACTCAATATTATTGAACAGGTTCAAGAATTATACAATCAATTCGCAAATCCCTATTAAAATTAGCTGTTTCAGCCCCGGTTACACCAGTGGCATTTTCAACTTTCAAAGCCACTGTCAGGGAACTGCTTATGTCTAAATTATTACTATATATTAAGTTACAGTAGGGAAATACAAAATCTTTAGCTACAAGCATTTTAGTTATTTGAGTGCCATCAGTTGTGAAAATGGCACTCCTTTTTGGAATTGCTGTTGACAATACATTGTTGTTTTCATCAATATTTGCATAATTAACCTGATTTCCGGCACTATTCATATAAGTCAAATAAAATCTGACTTTATTGGGTCTTACATCCGTTGGAGATACAATAGTTGTCGGAACAAATACACAATAAATATTGTATTTCGCAGATAATGTATATGGAATAGGGAAATTAGCATATAGCATTGCTGATGCAGCTTGCGTTGTTGAGCGAAGTGTCAAATAGTTACCGTTTGATATATCAAGACCACTACCAATACTTGCAACAGCACTTGGAGCAAAGTTTAATACTGATCTGCCAAATTGAGTAGATTCAGCTTCGACTTTAATTGTTTTAAACCAAGATTCAGTTGCGGGATATTTTAATATGTCGGTTACATAACTATAACCATTACTCATCTCGTTAAGCTGAGAATTTGCAAAAAGTCTTGATGGATCTGCAAATGAATTTCCACCTGTCGACTTTAAGCTATCTTCAACTATCGGAAGTGTTTTTTTACCCCTGAAAAATAAATCCTGCACTAAAGTCTGTTTCGTTAACAGCCGTTGTACAAAAACTCCTCCATCTGCATTCAATGTATTATAGTAAAGTTTAATACGATTATATGCTTCGGTCCAGGCTGAATTATCAGGAAGAATTGCAGTATAAATACTATCTTCCTTATTTAAAGCTGCCAAATTATCAAAAACATAATTAGTAGACATCATGACTGAGTCAACAAAAACTCCATTATGATAACTTTTACTATTATCAAGCATAAGTATCGTTAATGAATTAATATAGTTTTTCAAAGAATCAACCCCATTTGCTTCTTTAATAAATTCCCATAAATTCTGTTTATAAGGCACATATTCACTTAACATATGAACAATGCCATTTGAAGTAGCTATATCTGATTCCACCTTTATAATCGGTTTCTCACCAAAAGTATAGCTGCTACCATTTTTTGTAAATGGAATCAGCTTATTATCCATCATAAGAATCATCTTGTTGCTAATACCAGATGTTGGAAAAGAAAATCGAGCAATATGATTCGTTACAATATTTTTGACTAAAGTCAAATCGGTTGTATCTACACCAAGTAATGCTGAATCGTTTGGTGCCCAGACAGTAAAAGTTTGTGACGAATTAAGAATTGAATCATATCCTACCTTTTTAAGCATTTTTGCAAATGTGCTCAACTCCTGGCGGGATTCAATATATTCGTACAAATTCAGCTCACTTTTATTAGCTGCCGGGGAATTATAATGTTTGTCCCATTCATCTGCAGTACATGATACCATGAATACAATTAACGTGAGTATGGAAATAATGGGAATTCCGTAATATTTTAATCTCATAATATAATAATGTTTAAAGCTAGTTCTAATGAATTTGTTAGTATATATCTTCTTTCTCAAGAATACTCGTTGGTACAAACTCCAGATAATCAAACATAAATTGACCGGCACTTAAACCAGTTACTCGCAATGTATGGTTTCCAGCTTCAGCGAATGTATAAATACCTAAAATCTTTCGTAATTTTCCACTTGCATATCTTGCGCTTTCAATGTTTCCATCGTAACCGTTTTTTACCGGTTTAAATGAAGACGGACCTTTCATATATCCGCGGTTACGCATCATTTTATCATTTTCATATCCGTCAGGATCACTCTCATCAGACCCTGGCAATACCCAACCAATAGAAACATCGGTACCAGACTTAGTTAAGTTAAGCGGCACTCCACAAGCTACATCATCAAAATACAACTGAGCCACGTCGCGATTCCCATTCTGACCATACCCAAATCTTACTTCGTAAGTTCCTTTCGGAACCACAGGCGTTACAACTGTAAAATCATATAAGTTTCCGCGACCAGGGTCCAAAAATATTTCGTCTCCTTGATAATCACAATATTGATCATTTGGTGACAGATAATACATACTGGTTGTTTCTGAACTTGTAATTCTATCAACATATCCCCTTGGCAACAAATATTCCCAGTTTTTTAAAACAGTTGTGGAAGTTGCTGAAGGATGCATAGGTGTACCCCGCATGTCATTATTAGTTAATTCGGGGAAAAAGCTAGATGCATCAAAGCGAAGGCGTTTACCAGATAATTCGTCATCTACTTCTTTACTATACTCCAACATACCATCTATTTCATAATACACCCCATTTGTAGCATCATTTTCATATTTACCTTCATTATTCTTGACTAAATTAATAGATTTACCTGACTGAGATAAAAAGTTAATAAGAAATGTGGAAGGCAAAGACCGATCTTTTTTAATTTCAATTAATGTGTTGGGGCACAACGGCTCAAGATATTCGTACATATTATAAAGAGTACTGGTTTTAATCATATGATCAGTATCATACGCATCTATAAAATTTGAATACCTAAGTTGCTTATTAATTATATGATATGCGACAAAACGATTTAGACTATTCTTGCGATTACTAAGATCAGTAATATTAGCATCATCTGGATAAACCTGATCATAAACAGATTTAGCATAAGCTTTCAATCCATCCAAATCAATAATACCATTTAATGCATTAAGGGTAGCATTGCTTTCCATCAATACAGTATAACCATATTTTCTTGAAATAGGTATTTTAGGTTCAAACTCTCCGGCTCCCTTTGGAAATGCCCAATCTGTGTAAAGATTTGGGTCATAAGAAACATCTTTAGTATTCGGATTAATTAACCCTGCTAACCCTGTTGCATTTAATGCCTGATAAAACACAGAAAACAGAGAATCACCTGAAATAGCTTTTATAATTCCCGAGTTCGTTGGATCTAATACTTCATTAATTGAATGAATTACACCATTGTGTACTAATATATCTTTTTCTATAATTTGAGAGGTATTCACTTTTCCAAGTTCGGCTGGATTAGGAAATGAAATAGTCAAATACCTGTCACTCATTGTCGTATTGGGTAAACTACCATCTTTTTTAAAACTTGCATACATAAAAGCCTGATCTAGTATAATATGATTATAGGCTATTATCTTTAAAGAGTCAAGTGTAAAATCTGCAAGAGTTGTTTTCCCTTTAGATAAGTAAAATTTTTGCATCGCTGCATTATCCGGAGCAAAGCAGGTTACCGAACCATAAGTGTTTAAAAGTCCCATTACCTCAGTAGTGTCCAACAGAGCTGCAAATTCGGAGAAATTTGTAGTGTCTTCAATAAATTGGCCCATCATTTTATCTGTGAAAGTGTACAACGGGGCTCCATTATCAGGATCACAAGACGAAAAAAAACCTGTTGCGGATAGTAATATAACTAAACCGGCAATTAAATGCTTTTTTAAAAATACTTTTGAACTATATCTTTTCATTTTTCTTTCAGTATTACAAAATTATTTAGTTATAGAACTTGATTCTTTATAAAATGGATTCTGTTTCAAGTTCGGATTCGCTTGTAATTCAGATGTTGCTATCGGCATATACATTGCATCTAATACCAAAGCACCAAGTGTGGCAGAATTCCCAGAAGACTTGTTGTTGACATACATATTTAAATTATCTGTCGAATTATCGCGTCGAGCCATTCTTACCAAATCATACCAACGTTTTCCTTCGAAAAGAAATTCCCGCTGACGTTCACGTAATACCAAATCTTCCATAGCAGTCTGTGTTCCATAATTGGTTATATTGAGTGAATCTTTTCCTGTATTTGATCTTAAATATGTTTGATTAACCAACAGAAGTGCGTTTTTCAGATTAGAATTACCCCCTAACTGAACCAATGCCTCAGCTTTCATTAGCATAACATCCGAAAGCCGGTAAATAATCCAATTAGCAGTATTTGTTCGCCATATATCTCTGCCGGCTAATGTCTCATCAGGTAACATGCCTGCATACTTGAATATAAAATATTGACCTCCATACAACTTATATGAATCTATAGATCTAATATCATTCGGACTTTCAGTAATCGTACTTGAAATTGGATAGGCAAATGGGCAACTATAAGTTGTTCCGCCTCTAACTTTTAATTTAGGATCATAAGCCAATGTAGCGGGAAAACCAATTTCTCCTAATATATTTGCACTAGATCCATATAGTTTAGCTACAGGATTATTTACCTGAACGTTCTCCTTAAACTGAAGTTCAAAAATACTCTCAGTTGAATTTCCTGTATAAAATACAGAATAATAAGCACTCACCGGTGGTTGAACCAGTTTAAGCTTTTTGTCGGCAAGTACAAAGTCGCACGCTTGAACACATTTATCGTAGTCTTGATTCCATAAATAAACATCGGCCAAAAGTGCATTTACAGTATTCAATGTAATACGACCTTTATTATAGTCTGTTCGGCCAAAATCAGTCTGTGCATATAATCGTGCCGTATCCAGATCGGCAATAATATGATTAATTAAATTCGCTTCTGTTTCCTTAGAAAGCAAATATTTCTGAGTATTATCAATACTTGCTTCTTTTATCCATGGTACTTCCTTGAAACTTCGCACTAAATAAAAATAACAAAGAGCCCGTATCGTCAAAGCTTCAGCCTTAACCCGGTTCAAATCACTTTGGGTAAAATTATAATCCCGTTGCATTACAATGGGGGCATAATACAATAATGTATTGCAATAATTAATGACTGTATAAAACGAACCCCATGAGCAATATTTATTTTCTGAAGTTATACTCCCAATCAATATTTTTTGCATGTCAGATCTATCTGAAGCGAAACCACTCCCAATAGTCATATTGTCCGAGCGTAATTCACCCCAAACTATCATGCTATAGATATTATCATCTTGTGTGAGTCCCCTGTAACAAGAAGCAAGAACTGATTGTACATCGGTGGCCGATTTCCAATACTCATCCAATACAATTTGACTTTCAGGTTTTGGACTCAACCAATCGGTCACCGCTGTACAACTTGTTATTCCCACTAATGACAGTACAAATAAACCTATAATAATAAATTTTCTTTTCAACATAATTCTTTCTTTTTACAATCCTACTGATATTCCAAGTGTAAAGTCTTTTGTTCGTGGAGAACTTGCTCCATCAACACTTAATCCATTATTGGATGATAATGAGCCATAACCAACTTCGGGATCTACCCCTTTATATTTTGTCAAAACAAATAAGTTGTTAAATGTCAAGTAGAGATTTAATCTATTCAACTTAAAACTTTTTAGTAATTTTACCGGAACCGAATAATTAAATGTAAGGTATTTAAAACGCAAGAATGATCCATCCTCAACAAAGCGATCGCTACCGAGCCAATTATATCCTCCACTACCATCGTAGTTACTCAATGCTCTTGGCATTCTTGTAATATCTCCATCATTTGCCCAACGCCAGTTTACTGCTATGCTTTGATTGTTATCATCGTACATGTTTTCTGCATACATACGTGCCTGATTAATAATCTTATTTCCGTATCTGAAATTAAAAAACATTTTACATGAAAAGTCTTTGTAACGAAAGGTTGGACCAAATCCACCATTTACCTTAGGATTACTATTACCTAAATAAACGATATCAAGAGCATCGATACTACCATCGTGATTAATATCCTCGTAAATTGCATCTCCACCTCTGAACTCATATTGACTTGTTGTGCCATAACCAAAATACATAGCTTTCGGCTTTCCATTTTGATCAACAACAACATTACCATTAGCATTTTTTGCAACCGGAGCATTGGTATGTTCTGTAGTATATTTATCGTACTGGTAAACACCCAAAAATTTGAATCCAAAAATAGATCCGAAAGAGTTACCCTCTTGTACCCGGGTTAAATACGAACCATTTTTATAATTAAAATCACCATTATAACTATTCAATAAACCTTGATCTAATTGAACTAATGTATTGGCATAATTTGACACATTAAAGCTAAAGTCTATACTGAAATCTTTCGTTTTAAACAATCTATTCGCATAAAAATTCACCTCCCAACCAACATTGTTCATCGTTCCTCCATTTATATAAGAAATCTCAGAAAAACCTGATGTACTTGCGAAAGCAACTTTAGGAAACAACAAATCTTTTGTCTGTTTACTGTAAAAATTAATATCGAAGATATATTTATCATCAAACAATCCTAAATCGATACCATAATTGAAAGAAGTTGTGGTTTCCCATTTGAGATTTTTAAGTTGCAAAGTAGATGGCTTAACAGCAGTTATATCAATATAGGATCCAAAAGTTTCGTATCTGCTTAAATACAGATATTCCGCACCAGGCTGGTTACCACTAATCCCCCAGGCAGGACGAAAAGCCAACATACTTAACCATTTTTGTGTGTTTTTCATAAATGGTTCATCCGAAATAATATACTTCAATGAAACGCCCGGAAAATTTCCGAACTTATTGCCATTCCCAAATTTGGTACTTCCATCTCTACGAATTGTAGCATCTATAATGTATCTTGATTTGTAAGAATAGTGTGCGCGCATCATAACTGCCAACGATCTCCATTGAGACGTACTTGTACTTGATTTGTCCAGGTATTCAACAGCTGAAGCATCTGTAGCATAAACGGAAGGAGCTGAGTAACCTATAATACTTTGTCCTGAAGAATTACCTGCATTAATTTGAAACGAACCATATAATAATAAATTATGATCTGTGTTATCAAATTTTGGTTGCCAAGCTATATTTTCATCTGAATATATAGTCAAATCTTCAGTATCATAATTTTCTATTCTGTTTACAGCTTTATCTGACCAAACAAGATTTGAAACATCTTGTGGTAAAAACATGTTAGTTTTATTATTGCTGATATCGAAAGAAACGTAAGAGCTAAATCGCAATAGTTGTTTATCTGGGTCCAATATATCGTATTGCAATCTGAATGTGGGTGTAATACGAAATGATAGCAACTCATTAGTAGCAAGATTAGCTAAGGCAACCGGATTTACCAAATTCCGTTGGTTGGAAGTTAGAGAAGAGGTTTGTGAAATAGTATAATACTGATTCGTATTATTACCGTTACGATCTTGTGAAAAAACGCTTACATTAGGCATCTTTTGATACGCAATTGCCAGTATGGATTTGTCTTCATTGGCACCTCCATCATTAAAATTAAAAGTGTAATTTCTATAATTATCGGAATTAGTCAATGAAATTTCTGAAATAAATTTTATTCTATCCGAAACTTTATATTCAAAATTGGCACGGGAAGAAAATTTAGAGTATTTCTGCCCAATAATTGTTCCGGTTTGATTTAAATAGCCACCGGAAACCCGATAGGTTGCACGGTCACCCCCGCCTGAAAGCGTCAAATAATGGTCATTAATATTACCTACCTGAGTTACCGCTTTTATCCAATCTGTATTATTATTAAAATCCTCATAATCAGGAAAATTCTGATTGTAATTGTACTCATTTATATCTGAAGCAGTCATGTCTTGAGTTGGATTAAAATATGCTTCTTTCATTAGCATGGTGAAGTCACCACCACTAAGCATATTTAATCCTTTAGGCTGAATAGTATTCGTATAACGATATGAATACTCAACCCTGGTTGGTCCGGAAATACCTTTCTTAGTGGTAATCATGATTACACCATTAGCACCCTTCGAACCCCAAATTGCAGATGCAGCTGCATCTTTCAATACTGAAATTTCTGAAATGTCGTCAGGATTAATACTCAACATATTAGCATATTGCTCTTGATTGGAATTTGCATAGTCAAAGTTAGGATCAATTTGAACTTCAAATGGGACACCATTCACAACAATTAAAGGCTCACTATTTCCATTGATTGATGTAATACCACGTATACGCATAGAAGTTCCACTTCCGGGATCACTTGAATTTGACACAATATCCAATCCTGCAATGCGACCTTGAAGTGCTTCATCTACAGACGAGACTTGTAGACCTTCAAATTCTTTTGCATCAATTGTTTGCATAGCCGTACCAATTTCTCTTGTCGGAATGCTGTACCCACCCTGACTTTGCCTTTTTGTAGCTACAACTTCAATTGCTTTAATGGTTTGGGTATTTTCCTCCAATGCAATATCTACTATTTTTTTATTATCAATTTGCTTTACTTGTTTTAAATATCCTACATAACTAATTGATAGTCTATTGTTAATGTCCTTTACACGTAAAACATAATGTCCATCAAAATCCGTAACTGTTCCGCTAACAACTCGATTATTAGCATCAATCTCCGTGACATTAACTCCAATCAGAGTCTCATGATTAGTAGATGAGGTAATTTGTCCTTGAATAATAATCCCTTGTGTATTTTGTCCAATGCTCTTTAATGGTGAAAGTATTAATGACACTAGGAGCATTACTTTAATCGTCGATTTCATATTTTTTCTCATATTATTCAAATGTCAAAACATTATCAATTTGGTGAATAACCGTTGATGACGATGATGTAATACCCGAAGCGTTAAATAACGCAGATGCAGTACCCGTACCACCTGTTCCATCAATATTTTTATATTCGGATGGTAATTTATCAAATATATAGTCTTTTACAATAATATTATACAATCTAGAACCGGTACTTGGATCAGCAGTTAACACATGAGCTTCGCGAATAGGTGCTAATCCAGTGATTGGATCTCTTTTTGAATCCATAGTTAAAGTCAAAGAACTCCCTGTTCCAGAAACACCTATTTTTAAATACTTAGTTATTGTAGTACCATATTTAGATGGAATATTATCTGTTTTGATTGTTGCTGATTGATATTGTTTATCAAGAGTTTGTCCAAAAAATACTGCATTATCCTGAAAGTGGTATTTCAAAAATTGAATCAACTTATTTATCGCAACCCCCTTTGCCGGATCAGTGTCAGCCATTGCGTTTATAGTTTCCCAAGGCGTAATGGCATTCTTTGCTATCGCAGCTTTTATGGCACTATTGGTAGGTACATACACTGTGTATCTAAAAGCATTAAAAAATTTAATCCTATAGTCCACACCTTGTTTTGTGAAAATTTGTGTAACATAATCTGTTGGCACTCCATTGAGCAGATTAAAGAATTCGCTAAACTCAGGGGTTTCACTTAAAAGCTTATATACCGATGTTAAAGACGGTTGAATTGGCTTATCGATAAAATAAGTGTTACCATTTGATTGATTAAATACATTAGTTACTGTAGAATGAGATTTTTTGAATACATTGCCACCTCCCTGTATTCTCATAGAATTAGACTCCGATATACGAATAATATCGTTCTCCTTTGTAATACAGTATTTGTAGCTAGTATTGTCATAAGGATCACTTACTGTAATACTATCTAAATTACCTACTACTATATGGCTGTCTAATATGCTCGTTAATCTATTCTGAAGGAATGAAGCATCCGTAATTGAATCTACAATGTTAGTACCTACAACACCAGTAGTTTTATCATACGTATAAACTAAAGCAGTTACATGTGCTGCAGCATTAGTTATAGGATTAGTTTCCCTAAACCTAAACTTTAGAACACCTGGTTTATCTTGTCCGTAAGCAATCGGATCAATATAAGTATCAAAAAAATCGTCTGTTGGAATAAATAAATTATACCTGCTATATATTGAATTTAAATATAATTTATAAAATGCAAATTTAGATCCATCATAGGCTGCGGTTTCAGTAATATTGATTGCCCAATTCATGATTTTTGTATTGTCACTAAAAAGAACCGGACTATAAACAGATATATAATCAACAGGAGGATATACAGTATTTGTTACATAAACTTCTCCATTGACACCAGTATATGTTTTATATTCTCCTGTAGATGTTTTTACAATTTGGCTGATTTCAACAGGCAACTTATAGTTGTCACCATCAACCATTTTACTAAACTTACTTGGAACAGAAGCTATAAATGAGTTTCTCATGTGTCTCTTTAGAAAAGGAAGAATTATTACATCTGGGATATTTTCCCATGAATGGAAACGATTTTTCAAAATTAGACCAACCCCACTATTAAGATAGGCATTCATTGCATCATCAGTAGGAACAAACATTGTTGCCATATCAGCTTCCAAAGCGGGTGTGCTGTATCCGTTCCAACACG
>Ga0172378_10004167_pt1 | contig 13564 bp, 13 predicted proteins | sample GrowelOW332metaG_FD_119755 | JGI IMG/M metagenome (GOLD analysis project Ga0172378, IMG submission 119755) | Groundwater microbial communities from an aquifer near a municipal landfill in Southern Ontario, Canada - Pumphouse #3_1 metaG | ecosystem: Environmental > Aquatic > Deep subsurface >...
TTTATCTATGGCAGCCATTTCATCGCCGGCTGGGTGCTCATTGGTGAATTCATTTTCACCCTCGCCATGGCGCTGAAATGCTATCCGCTGCCGGCAGGTGGTCTGCTCGCCATTGAGGCGGTAGTCATCGGCATGGCATCAGCGAAGACCATTTATGAAGAGGCATTGATCAACTTCCCGGTCATACTCCTGCTGATCTTCATGGTTGCCGGTATCCACTTCATGAAGGGTTTCCTGCAGTTTACCTTCACCCGTCTGCTCGTGCGGGTACAGTCGAAAAAGAAGATAGCCCTGCTCTTCTGCATGGCCGGGGCCTTCCTCTCCGCCTTCCTTGATGCCCTTACCGTCACTGCGGTTATCATCGCCGTAGCCTACAGCTTTTACGAGGTCTATCACAAATACGCGTCAAGTGCCGCCTCCCGCCCGGCGAAAGATCTCGTGGACGATGAGGCCTTCAACGACGCCGTCCGTGCTGACCTCCTGCAGTTTCGCGGTTTCCTGCGCAACCTGATGATGCACGGGGCGGTAGGAACCGCCCTCGGCGGCGTCTGCACCATGGTCGGAGAGCCACAGAACCTGCTCATCGCCGACACCATGGGCTGGCACTTTATTCCCTTCCTGAAAGAGGTTTCCCCAGTCTCCATGCCGGTACTCGCTGTCGGTCTGCTCACCTGTCTGGCCGTAGAGCACTTCAAGATCTTCAGCTATGGTTTTTCCATGCCTGGTAACATCCGCTCCCATCTGCTCGAAACCGAGGTGAAGATGGAGGCACAACGTGGCACCGCAGGAAAACTGAAACTCATCATTCAGGCACTTGTCGGTCTTTTCCTCATCGTTGCCCTTGCCCTGCACCTCGCCGAGGTGGGTATCATCGGTTTGACAGTCATTATTCTGCTCACCGCTTTCACGGGTGTGACGCAGGAAAATCAGATCGGACATGCCTTTGAGGAAGCCCTTCCTTTTACCGCCCTGCTGGTGGTCTTTTTCTCCATCGTTGCGGTAATCCATGAACAGGGACTCTTTGTCCCAATCATCGACTACGTCCTCTCCCTCAAGGGGCAGATGCAGCTGCTGGCCTACTATGGAGCCAACGGCATACTTTCAGCCATCTCCGACAACGTCTTCGTTGCCACGGTCTATGTGAGCCAGACCAAGATGCACATTGCCGAAAACCTTGGCATGCTGCCGGATATCCTTACCATTGGTCAACATCTTGGCGCCGTCACCTCCCAGCAGATTTCCTCTCTTTCTGACATGAACTCCCAGGCGTTGATTGCGCAACTCAGTGATCCCTCTCTCAACCGCACCGAGTTTGTAAATTCCCTCGCTCCGGAGATGGCACAGAAGGCCAAAGATATCATCGCGATCATGCACAACATTGGCGCTGAGCTGATGTCTGAACTCACTAATCCCGAGATGGAACGGTCCACGGTCTTTGCCACCCTGACACCGGAAGCGGCAAAAGTCGCGGAAGAAATCATGTTCCATTTCGATAAACTCGCGGTTGCCATCAACACCGGGACCAATATCCCAAGTGTAGCCACCCCGAACGGCCAGGCGGCGTTCCTTTTCCTCCTGACCTCCGCGCTGGCTCCAGTTATCCGCCTCTCTTACGGTCGGATGGTCATGCTCGCACTGCCCTACACCATCACCATGTCACTCACCGGCGCTTTTGCCGTCTACTTCTTCCTGTAAGAAGCTGAGGACAGAAAATGAAAAAGGACCTTTTCCCCCTCTGGGGAGAGGTCCTTTTTTTGTGTAATGGGTACCTTGAATAATCGGTCTTTCGATATTTCCTGCCGGGCCGGGCAGAAACTGCTTTATGCAAACCTCGCAGGGAAGAAAAAAATGGCCGGAATTTCATCAGATATCTACCAAAAAGAGTGCGTTCCGCAGATTCCATGGTATCATCCATGCAACAGGAGAGTTTCTTCAACCCTGATAATATCTACCATCATGCGTACAAAGGAGACCACGATGAAACGTTCTATCACAGGACTGGCACTCTGTTTTTCTGTCCTGCTTCTTTTCTTACTCACCTCCAGCGGCGTTTCCGCAAAGACAACCACCATTAAATTTTCCACCTGGCACCCGGCAGTGAGCAGAGAAGTGCAGACCGTCTGGCAACCATTGATGGAGAAGATAAAGACAGAGAGCGGCGGGCAGCTTGACTATACCATGTTCGCCGGAGGGGCCCTCGGCAAGGGACCGGCACACTATGAACTGGTGAAAAAAGGCATCAGTGACATGGGCTACTTCACCCTCACCTGGACGCCGGGGAAATTTCCTCTCTCTGAAATCCTCTCCATGGCCATGTGGGTCGACGGCAAAGATCTGGCTACGGATATCGGCAATGAACTCTACGAAAAATCCCTGAAAGAGGAGTTCAAAGGAATTCATGTCCTGGAACTGAACGGCTGTATCCAGTCCTTCCTGTGGACCCGCAAACCGGTCACACAACTGGCCGACCTGAAGGGTCTGAAAATCAGAACCCCCGGGGGAATGCAGACCCGCTACATCAAAAATCTCGGGGCAGAACCGGTCTTCATGCCTCTCTCCGACGTTTATACCTCACTGGATTCCGGCGCCATTGACGGCGTGGTCACCTGTCCGCCACTGGTTGAGGCCTTCAAACTCTATGAAGTGCTCCATCACGGTGTTATCGCCACCTTCGGCTGTGTCACCGAGGGGGTTGTCTATAATCAGAGAAAGTGGAAGAAACTCACCCCGGAGATGCAGGAGCTGATCACTCACCTCGCCCGTAATCCCTACCGCACCACCGGCGGATTGAACAAGGCAGCCTACAGTGAAATGATGACCGATCTTAAACAAAAGGGGATGGTCCTCCATGAACTCGACCCCGCAACGCAGAAAGAATGGTTCAAATCCTATCAACAGGTAACCCGCGACTGGGTTCAGGAACAGAAAAATCCGGCAAAGGCAAAGAATGTTGTCCTGCAGCTCACCAGGATTTTACAAAAGCATGACGTCACCCCCGTAGCAACCCCCGAAGAGTGGATCGGGGAAGCGGCGAAGGCCTCTGACTGAGACGACCGGAAAACGCTATGGATACCTTTCAGCGAATGGTCCACAGGAGCACACGCATGCTGGCATTTTCGGCCATGCTTCTGCTCCTGCCAATGATGTTTCTCACCACCCTTGATGTCGGCCTGCGCCACCTTTTTTCTTTCACCATTCCGGGGACAATGGAGCTTTCGACCATGATGCTGGCGGCTTTCATCCTGCTGGGACTCTCCTATACCCAGCAGTGCCGGGGCCATGTGAGGATCACCTTTCTCGTGGAGAAACTGCCGACAAGAGTACAGGCGGGCATTGAGATTTTTCTCTCCCTGCTCACCCTTCTGCTGCTCTTCGCCCTTATCCGGGAGGGGTGGATTGTCGCCGTTGAAGAGGATCAGGTCTCCGACATGTTGCGCATTCCTCTCTGGCCCTTCAGGATGCTAATCATCCCAGCGTTTTTTTCCTTCGCCCTGGAGATCAGTGTTGACCTGATCAACTACAGCAGAATCCTGCTGAGGAGGACCTGATGGAACCGGTTACCGCGGGCCTTCTCGGCATTTTCCTGCTGCTGGTTCTGCTTGGCCTCGGCATGCCTATCGCCTTTGCCCTGATGTTCACCGGCTTTGCCGGGATCACCGTTCTCGCCGGACTGGACTCGGCCCTCCCGATGGCCGCCATGATGGTATACGACGAAGTTGCGGTCTATCCTTACATGGTCATCCCGCTTTTTATTGTTATGGGGTCGTTTGCCGGAGTCTCCGGACTGAGCCAAAAGATGTTCTCCTGCCTCAATCTCTGGATGCAGAAGATGCCCGGCGGACTGGCGGTAGTCTCCATCGCCGCCTGCGCCCTCTTCTCGGCGGTCTCTGGTTCGGCTATCGCCACCACGGCCACCCTCGGCAATATCGCCCTGCCGGAAATGAAACGCCATCACTACTCCGACGCGCTGAGCACGGGCGCGGTCGCCGCCGGTGGAACGCTGGGTTTTCTCATTCCGCCCAGCCTCGGCTTTGTGGTCTATGGCATGCTCACCGAACAGTCCACGGGGAAACTCCTGATAGCGGGAATTCTCCCCGGGATACTGCTGGCTGTCATCTTCTGCGGAGTGGTTACAGGCTGGGTGAAGCTGCAGCCACAGGCCGCGCCGCAGATAGATGTCGAAGCCAGCTGGCACGAGCGTTTTGTCGCTCTGAAGGATCTACTCCTGCCCCTCGCGGTCTTCATTATCGTCATGGTGGGAATCTACGGCGGAGTCTTTACCCCCACAGAGGCGGGGGCGGTGGGGGCGACCATACTCTTCTTTCACGCCTTGTTCAGCGGCAGTCTGAGCTGGAAGAACCTGATGACCATCCTGGAAGAGTCTCTGCGCATATCGGTAATGACGCTGTTCCTCGTCACCGGAGCCTCCATCTTCACCTCTTTTCTGGCACTCTCCACCATCCCCATGGTGATGACAGCCAAAGTCCTCCATCTTGGTCTGGCACCGGTCTTCATTCTACTGGCAATAATTATCTTCTATCTCTTCCTCGGCTGCTTCCTCGACGCCATCTCCATGATGGTGCTCACCATGCCGGTAGTGCTGCCAATTCTCTCCAGCCTGCACTGTGACCTCATCTGGTTCGGCGTTGTCTCCGTACTGATGATGCAGGCCGGTCTGATCACCCCACCCCTCGGCCTCAACATTTTCACCATCACCGGCATAGCAAAAGACGTGAAGGTTGAAACTGTATTCAAGGGTGTTATCCCCTTCCTGCTCGCGATACTTGCCGTTGTTCTCCTTCTCCTTTTCTTCCCTGCAATTGCTACCTGGCTGCCATCGAAGATGATCTTCTAACCTCAAATCTAAAAACCTGTTTTACACCCAGTTCCACCCGGCACCGCTGAAATGATCTTTTCCGGTGCCGGGATTATGCAAGGTCCCCGGATGAGCAAACAGGAGGATAAATTGATTCCATTGCAGAGACATCTGTTGCGGGATAAGACCCCCGTTGTGCTGAAGACGCCCAAATTGGGAGTCTGTCCCGCTGTCTTTGAATTCGCGAGGACAAAGTGGGAATGGTATTAACCAGAGGCCCGGAACGATCTTGACAATTAGCAAGATAATAATTAGTCTGCTAAAAAAATTAACCCAAGGTCAACATGTCGAAAGAAACAAAAGCCAGGCCCATAATGCATCTTTTCATGCACATAGGAAAATTGTTGAACGACAGACTGAGAAGTTCGCTTGGTGAAAAAGGAATTCACTTCGGGCAGGCGCGAATTCTTACGGCCCTGCTGAAGCATCACAGCCTGTCTCAGCGGGAAATTGCAATCGGGCTTCACATAAAACCTGCCACGGTTACAAACATGGTAAAAAAAATGGAGGTCTCTGGACTGATCGACCGCAATCGAGATGAGGGTGACGATAGAATCATCAACGTCACCCTGACCTCAAAAGGAAAAGAAGCGGCGCATTTCACTGAAGAGATCTTCCGCAAGATTGAGGGTGAGATCCGCTCAGAATTCGACGCTGGGGAGCTGGAAGACCTGCGTGTTCCTCTGGAAAAGGTCCGAAACACACTCGGCGGAAAAGATCCGGGCCTTTGACCTCCTCGGGAAAAAGACTGCCCCTCTCCTGCAACAGGAAATGTTTTTTCTCCGGGACCGGGTGTCTGCCCTGCAACAGTTTGCCCTGCTGCATTCAGCCTGAAATTCTGAGAATTTCTTCACAGCGTCTTTCAGCAGTGGCATAATGGGACCTCGAATCGTCTTGTATTCCGTTCATATCCAGGGCACCCTTTATTCACTCGTCACGTCAGGGATTACGAGAAAATCGCACATCCTCACCGCATCAAGTCTACACAGGAAGTGAGTCAAGGATTCAGGGTTCCCGGCACGTAGATTACGCTGCAGTTTAGAGACAGGAAGACTGCCAAACAATCAGTCGTTCAGCGCACAAATAATTGCACTGGACAAGGAGCAATCATGAACGACAAAAACCTTCACACCTCAGATTATTTTTACCAGTCGCTTCCAATCGATATTGAAGGCTGCAAATTACTGATAGAGCTGGCACTGGATCTTAACTGGTCATGGAATCACGCTACGGACAAGGTCTGGCGGGATTTAGATCCCGAGCTGTGGGCCATCACACACAATCCCTGGGATGTACTGCAAACCGTTTCACGGGATCGCATCGACCTCATGCTGGCTGATTCCGAGTTTCGTGCAAATGTAGAGGATCTGATTGGCAAACGGCAGAAGACTGAAGCGCCGACGCGCTGGTTTCAACAGGCGCACGAAAAGGAATCGGTTGATTGCATTGCCTATTTCTGTATGGAATTCATGCTCAGCGAAGCGCTCCCTATCTATTCCGGAGGTCTGGGCAACGTGGCTGGTGATCAGCTTAAAGCCGCCAGCGATCTGGGGGTGCCAGTGGTCGGTGTGGGTCTGCTTTATCAGCGGGGCTACTTTCGGCAGGTAATTGATCCGAACGGTGCCCAGCAGGCACTCTATCCGTATAACGATCCCGGCCAGTTACCCATCACCCCGCTGCGAGACGCAAACGGCGAATGGCTGCGGCTGAAGATTAATCTGCCAGTGGGCTCTATCTGGCTCCGCACATGGCAGGTTATCGTCGGTAACGTCAGGCTGTACCTGCTTGACAGCAACGATGCCGCCAACTATCCCGAGCATCGCGGCATCACCAGTGAACTCTACGGTGGCGACTCGGAACTGCGCCTTAAACAGGAGTTGATTCTTGGCATTGGTGGCTGGCGCCTTCTTGAAGCCCTGGGAATCCACCCCGAGGTCTGCCATCTCAACGAAGGGCATGCGGCATTTGCCGTGCTGGAGCGCGCGGCCAGTTTCATGGAGAAAAGTGGCCAATCCTTTGAGGTGGCACTGACGGCAACCCGGCCGGGAAACGTCTTTACCACCCATACGGCCGTATCCGCCGGATTTGATCGTTTTTCACCAGAACTCATTGAGCGATATCTTGGTGCCTACGCCCAGAGAAGACTTGGCATCGGCATTTCTGCTTTGCTGGCATTGGGACGCAGCAACCCGGCAGACTCCCAGGAAACCTTTAATATGGCAGCTCTCGCCATCCATGGCAGCGGCGCGGTAAACGGCGTGAGCAAGCTGCACGGACAGGTCAGCCGAAATCTCTTTCAGCCCCTTTTCCCCCGCTGGCCAAGGTCGGAAATACCCATCGGCCACGTCACCAATGGTGTCCATATGTCGAGCTGGGAATCGGCCGAGGCAAATGATCTCTGGACAGCAGCCTGCGGTAAATCACGATGGCTGGGCGAGACAGATTTACTGGAACAGCAGATTCGTAAAATGTCCGATACGTGTCTGTGGAATTTTCGTCTCGCCAGCAGTAAGACGCTGGTCAAGTATGCCCGTGCACGCTCCAGCCTGCAACAGGCAGCCTCCGGGGCAGGTGTCATTTTGAAATTGCTCAACCCCGATGTTCTCACACTGGGATTTGCCCGTCGCTTCGCCACCTATAAGCGTCCGAATCTGCTCCTCCATGATCCGGAACGGCTGCTGCGGATTCTGACCAGCCCGGATCGACCGGTCCAGCTCATCCTCGCGGGCAAGGCCCATCCTGCGGATAAGGAAGGACAGATGATGATCCAGGAGTGGAATAAATTTATCTCCCGCCCGGAAGCCCGTCTCCATGTCATTTTCATCAGCGACTATGACATGCAGCTGACGGAACATCTCGTGCGTGGCGTTGATGTATGGATCAATACTCCCCGGAGACCATGGGAAGCCTGCGGAACAAGTGGCATGAAGGTGCTTGTCAACGGCGGGATCAACCTTTCAGAACTGGATGGCTGGTGGGCGGAAGCCTACACTCCCGAGGTGGGCTGGGCCCTGGGTGATGGGCTGGAGCATGGCGACGATCCAAAACAGGATGCTCTTGAGGCAGAGGCACTCTACAACCTGCTCGAACAAGAGGTTATTCCGGAATTTTACACGCGCAACGACCAGGGCATTCCTGTCGCCTGGGTAACAAGAATGCGCGCAAGCATGGCGAGCCTGACCCCGCAGTTTTCCACAAACCGCTCCGTACGCGACTACACCGAAGCATACTACCTGCCTGCAGCGGCAGCCTATCGTCAACGCGCGGCAGACCAGGGCCGCAAGGCCCGGGAAATAGGAGCGTGGCAGCAGTCCCTTGAGCAGAAATGGGAAACTCTGCGTTTTGCTGGAACAACGGTGGAAACCAGGGGCAGACAGCATGAATTCAACGTCCAGCTTTTTCTCAATGGACTCGATCCCGAAAGCGTGAAGGTGGAACTCTATGCCGAAGACATAAACGGTGAACCCGTATACCAGAAAATGACACGTATGGTTCAATCCGCTGATGGGTCGGACTGCACCGGGTACCATGCTGTGGTTTCAGCTCAGCGCCCGGCAGCAGATTATACGGCGCGGGTGGTTCCGATCTTCCCCGGCGCCAGGGTTCCACTGGAGGACTGCCACATCCTCTGGAATGACTGAAGGGGACCTTGAAGACAAAACGACAGGGATTCTTGACTATCCCTGAGCGACGCTTCACGTTGAGCTCCCATCAAGGTACCCATCAGTCTGAATGCCGAATTGTACAATGCACTTTCGACACCATCTTTGAACGTAAAAAGGAGAACATTATGGGACATAAAGAGAAAAGATATCTGGAACTTTATGAAGGAACCGCGCGTGACTCTCATAAAAACAAAAAGGGAGAAAAGAAGACAGCTCTCTGGGTAAAAAACAAGCAGCTCGACTACGAAATTGAGCTGCATGGACTGCAGATCGAACTGTTGAAGCTGCAGGGCAGCATAATAAAAAACGGGGGAAAGGCTCTCGCTATTTTTGAGGGACGTGATGCTGCAGGGAAAGGCGGGACCATCCTGCGCCTCACGCAGCACCTCAATCCCCGTAATGTGAAGATTGTCGCCCTGGCAAGGCCCAGCGACCGCGAACAGAGTCAATGGTATTTTCAGCGCTATATCAACCATCTGCCTGCAGCGGGAGAATTCGTCGTATTCGATCGAAGCTGGTACAACCGGGCAATGGTCGAACCGGTGATGGGCTTCTGCACGGAAGAGCAGCACAGCCGTTTCCTCAAAGATGTACCGTCTCTTGAGGAGATGCTGGTGCAGAGTGGTATCAAGCTTTTCAAATTCTACTTTTCAGTGAGCAGAGAGGAGCAGAAAGCACGTTTTGAATCCCGACGGAAAGACCCGCTCAAACACTACAAAATCTCCCCGGTGGATGAAAAAGCGCAGAAGATGTGGGATCAATATTCCGTGCGGAAATTTCAGATGCTCACCGCCACCCAGAGGGAGAAGACCCCGTGGACAATCATTCGCTCAGACAATAAAAAAGATGCACGGATCAACTGTATCAAACATATCCTCAGCAGCTTTGAGTATGAGGGAAAAAGTTCTGACAAGCATCTCACCCCCAACCCTGAAGTGGTTATCCCCGGAGAGGTGGAGTTGCGGCTGATGGAGGAGAATATGGCAACACCGGAGAAACTTCCGGGCTGATGCAAACCCTTCCAGACAGCGCCACGGGATGGGTCGCCAATCCTCTTCTGCCGCTTTCACACAGGAGAGGATTATGATGGTACCTTGAAACAGTTTGTATTTCGCATATTCGAGCCAGAGGAGGAAATTTACCGCAACCTTTCCTCAAGATTACAGCGCTGGAAGAAAAGAGACCTCAGCCCGGAAGTCTGTCGGTAAACAGTGTGACAAGGCGTTTCCCAACATTGCCGTTGTGGTATAGTCCCGAGATGAAGATACTGAATGTAATAGACAACCCTTTTGCAGTCCTCGGAACCTTCGTGCTCCTCATCTTCTGTGCCTTCATGACGGCAGAGAAGTGGCAGCGCCCCGAAAGCAGAAGATACAAAAGCGTGCGGCATCGCAGTTACTGGTGGGAGCTGCTCCTCGATCACCCTGCCCGCGTCCTCTTCTCCACCTTCCTCGCACTCTGCCTCTGCGGCGGCCTCGCTCTGCTTCTTCCCGTGGCCACCAGCCATGGCATCACTCCCATTGATGCCGCCTTCACGGCGGTGAGCGCAGTCTGCGTGACCGGCCTCGCCGTGCTGGACACACCCGATGCTTTCACCTTCACCGGCCAGGCCCTTATTCTGCTGCTGATCCAGCTCGGCGGCCTCGGTATAATGTCGATCACCACCGTAGCCATGCACGCCATGGGCCGCCGTCTCAGCCTGCGCCAGGAGAAGGTTCTGGTACAGGTCTCGTCCACCAGCCATCAGGATCTTCTCGCCTCGCTCCACGCCGTAATTCTCTACACCCTGATCGTGGAAATCATCGGTGCCGTCCTTCTCAGCCTGCTTTTCCGGCTCCACGGCGACACCCTGCCCGTCTGGCGTGGTGTTTTCACCGCCATCTCCGCCTTCTGTAATGCCGGTTTTTCCCTGCAGAGCGACAGCCTGCTCGCTTACAACCACGCGCCGCTCATTCTCCATACCATTGCTCTGCTCATCATCCTTGGCGGTCTCTCCCCGGCAATGGCCCTGCTCCTGCCCAGATGGCTGGCCCGTCGTCCCATCCCTCTCTTCGCCCGCATCCCGCTGCTGACCACCGCTATTCTGCTGATCGGCGGTTTTATTGCCCTCCTCACACTGGAGTGGAATGGCATCTTCGGAGGCCTGAGCCTCGCCGACAAGCTGCACAACGCATGGTTTCAATCGGCCACACTGCGCACCGCCGGGTTTAATTCGGTATCACTCTCCTCCATTACAAATCCTACCCTGCTCATCATGCTCCTGCTGATGTTCATCGGCGGCAGCCCCGGCGGAACGGCGGGCGGGGTGAAGACCACCACCCTCGCTATTCTCGTCCTCACTTTCTGGAACAATGCAGCGGGACGTCCGGAGATCGTCATGCAGAACCGCCGCATCGACCACGCCACCATCTACCGCGCGGTGACAGTGGTGATCGCCGGGTTGTGTATCTGGTTTATCATCCTCTTCATGCTGGAGACAACCCAGCAGATCAGCGCTCGAGATCTGATCTTTGAAGTGACCTCAGCAGTGGCAACGGTGGGACTGACCATCGGCGCCACCCCGCTGCTGGATGAACCGGGGAAATGTATTGTCATCCTGGCCATGTTCGCTGGCCGAATAGGCCCGCTGACGCTCTTCATGCTGCTTGGTTCCAACAGAGAAGATGGCGGTGCCAGCCGCAATCCAGTGGAATATCTTTCGCTCACATAAACAGGAAAAATTATGGCTGAACAGATACTTATAATTGGTCTCGGACAATTCGGCATGACCCTTGCGCGCAACCTCGCCAGCAAGGGAGCCGAGGTGCTGGCGGTGGATCGCCGCCAGCCGCTGGTGCAGGAGGCCTCTTTCTTTGTCACGGAATCTCTGGTGGTTGATGCCACCAATGAAAATGAGATGGCCAACCTTGAACCGGCCAGGAGGGACGCGGCGGTCTGCGCCATCGGTGACGAGTCACGGGAATCGGCAATCATCTGCACCGCCCTGCTGCGGCAGATGGGCTGCCCGCTGGTTATTTCCCGCGCTAACGATGCCGTCTCCCGGCGGATTCTGAGCCTGGTGGGGGCACATCAGGTGGTAAACCCGGAAGAAGAGTTTGGCAGACGTTTCGCCAGCCGCCTGCTCTACAAAGATGTGGTCGTCGATACCCCTCTCGGCGAAGATCTTAACCTGACCGAGATCCGGGTTATGCCAGAGATGGTGGGCAAGAACCTCATCGACCTTGCTCTGCCGAAAAATTTTGGCATCATGGTGGCAGGAATTCGTCAGAGTGGACACATTATCAGCGTTGATCCTTCGCGGCCTCTGCAGGTGAGCGACAGCCTTATCATCGTATCCAGTGATGCCGCCCTCTCTAAACTCAACAAGAAAAAGTCATGAGAGAACACTTCATAGGGCAGTCAGTCCGTTTCGGGGCGTGGGTATTTATCTTTCTCACCATGCTGATGTCCTTTGCATCCATCTGGATTTTTGTACGTATAACTCCGGCAACTGCAACGATTCTGGAGCAGAACGACCGCTCCATCGCGGCTTGTGAGGCGATGCTTGCCGCCATGGTCACAAGAGATAAGGATGAATTTAACGCCGCGCTGACCAGAGCCGAAGCAAGTATCAACGAGCCCGAAGAATCGGCGGCGGTCGCCGCCATCAAGCTGAGCAGAGAAGTAAATTCAAAGGCGGGGGTACAGGCAACCATCCGGGGAATTCAGCAGATTGCGGCAATTAACCGTCAGGCAATGGAGCGTGCCGACCGGCAGGTACAGCAGTTCGGCACGGCAGGTGCCTGGGGGGTCGTCTTCATGGCAACGACCATTTTCCTCATCGGAATGATTTTTCTCCGCGGAATGAGACGCAACCTGATCATCCCGCTGCTGGAGATCGACGCGGTAACCAGGGCGCAGGAAAGTGGCAACACCATGCGCCGCTGCTATATCAAAAAACCTGCCCGCGAAGTACAGCAGGTTTTCAACCGTATTAATACGATCCTTGACCAGCTGGAGGAAAAATAAGGGGACGCAGACGGGTCGCAAGAGTTCATGTCTCATCTGAGACATGTCCCATGGAGAACGTCTGAAAATTGTTATTGCCCCGGATTCCTTCAAGGAGAGCCCTGTGCTCCGGCAGTCGCCCGGGCAATTGAGGCTGGTTTCCGGCAGGTTTTCGCCGATGCCGAATACCTGCCGATCCCTGTGGCGGGGCGGCGCAGGCATGTGCCAGGCCCCTGGCATGGGGCTTTTTCCTGCGAACAGCACAGTCATTGCGCCAGGTGGAGGCGGCCTGGGAAGGCTGGCAAACCAACAGGGAATACCGGTCATCACCATGGCAGGCTGTCTTGGAGAAGGGGCAGAACTGGTGCTTGATCACGGTGTCACCACCCTCTTTCCCATCCTGCCCGATCCTGGCTCCCTTGAGGACACCCTTATCGCTGCGGAAGAAAACCTCCGCGCCACGGCGAGAAATATCGCGGCTGAAATTTTCTAAAAGAAAAGAGAGGCAACGGAGTTTTGTTGTTAAATTTGACACCGGGAAAGGTTTAATACCATTCCTATTAAGTTATGCCCCGTTTTGCATCCTGTTTATCCCTTCGTGGTTACAAACGACAAAAGGAACCACGAATGGACACGGATAAACACGAATTATTACTGAAAGATGATCTCTGTTTCTACCTGAGCGATTGCAGAGGATTGGGAAATCAGAAGGACGGGAAAAGAAAAAGGCGGAAAAACAGTTTTTTTACCGCGAAGAACGCGAAGAAGCGCGAAGGAAGGCAACAGCATTTGAGAAATTACGCTCCTTCCTTATAACCTTTCGAAAACCAAATGAATTTCAACAACTCCTTCGATAATGTTGTGAGGCACTGAAAGTCTTCACTGGCAAACATGCTGCACTTATTACTTGAATTCAGCGGGCAAGAAGACCCAATGACATTCGTTGTGGGATGAGACTGTTTCAAGGGATCCTGATGAAAGACGGAACAGTTAAAATATTTTTTTGCCAACTAAATACACGAAACATGCGAAAAAA
>Ga0172378_10004168_pt1 | contig 13561 bp, 11 predicted proteins | sample GrowelOW332metaG_FD_119755 | JGI IMG/M metagenome (GOLD analysis project Ga0172378, IMG submission 119755) | Groundwater microbial communities from an aquifer near a municipal landfill in Southern Ontario, Canada - Pumphouse #3_1 metaG | ecosystem: Environmental > Aquatic > Deep subsurface >...
AACAACGAGGAGCATACCCTCATGTATGTGACGAGGTTGGCGGCACAAAAAGCATTCACGAGAATTAGGCAAATGTAAAGGTTATTTCTGAACAGCCCCTAAGGTTGCCTTCTCTTTTCAAGTTTCTAATTCACTATAAATTATGAATGCTATAAAAGCAAAAAACAATTTTGAATCTACATTTGATTTCAAACATCGGTTCTCTTGGCGACGTATGTATATAAAAATCAGTAGCCGTGCAAGAACGGGCGGAAAATATTCCGCCCCTACAAAAAACAAAAAAAGGCTATTTTTTCTGCACAATATTAATAATATCCCTCAAAGTGAAAGATCTCATGTGTTATCCAGAATGGACACCCTTTTTGTACATCGGGCGGTAGCCCGAAGTACAAAAAAAATTGTTTCTCTGTCCTCAGCCCATTCAACACTCCAGTCCTTGCATTCTGTCTTTTCCGTCCCCTTTCCGTTTTTCTTCCTTCCGTTTTTTCCGTTGTAAAAAAAATTCCCACGCATCGGCCTGTTTCCCGTTGTAAAAAAAGAACAGATCATTATATTCCATATTTTTACCACGAAAACAAAAAATACATGAATAATCCGACAAAAGACGCCCCATAAAATGTATAATGTTAGCATAAAGTCGTTTGATAAAATGTGTTTTAACTAAGAATAGTCGTTTGACTTTTTGTTATACAGGCATTATAATACAGGTATTATATGAATGTCAAATAAGGAGTTTTTCAATATGAAACGACACGCCATGCAAATGCTTGAAGAATGGCACAATAATCAAGCCCGCAAGCCATTGATTATTCGCGGAGCAAGGCAAGTTGGGAAGACGTGGCTTATGAAAGAATTCGGCAAAAGATTTTTTTCTAGTGTAGCCTATATTAACTTCGATAATAACGAACGAATGCAACGAGTCTTTGAAGGCGATTTTGATATTACTCGTCTGATTACCGCATTACAGATTGAATCTGGAGTAACAATCTCCGCTAAAAATACGCTGATTCTTTTTGATGAAATCCAAGAAGTCCCCAAGGCTCTCTCTTCCTTAAAATATTTTTGTGAAAATGCACCCGAATATGCTATTATTGCTGCCGGGTCATTGCTTGGAGTTGCGATGCATAAAGGAACAAATTTTCCGGTAGGCAAAGTTTCCTTTCTGGATTTGTATCCTATGAGCTTTACTGAATTTCTTGATGCAACGGATCATAAAAATTTACAGGGCCTTCTTGAGCAGCGAGACTGGAGTTTAATTACGCCGTTTAAAAGTAAATATATCGAACTGTTAAAAAATTATTTTTTTGTCGGCGGTATGCCGGAAGCCGTTGCATCGTTTGTGGATCAATACGATTATACAGAAGTTCGCAAAATTCAACTTCGTTTTTTAACGGCATATGAGCAGGATTTCTCAAAGCATGCTCCCAATGAAATGATACCCCGCATCAGAATGGTCTGGAATTCGATTCCGGTACAATTAGCGAAAGACAACCGTAAATTTATATACGGCAGTCTTCGCAAAGGAGCAAGAGCAAAAGATTTTGAGCTGGCCATTCAATGGTTGCATGATTGTGGCTTCATTTATCAAGTTGCACGCGTTTCAAAGCCGGACATGCCATTAGCTGCATATTCAAGCAATGGTTTTAAAATGTTTATGCTTGATATCGGTTTGCTGGCGGCTAAAAGTGGCCTTGATATACATTCCATACTTGAAGGGAATCGCATTTTTGAAGAATTTAAGGGTTCCCTTACCGAACAGTATGTACAGCAGCAACTTCGTTCTGAGCTGGCCATTTCACCCTGTTACTGGTCTACGGAAAAGAGCAGTGCGGAAGTTGATTTTGTATTTCAAAATGGATCTGATGTGATCCCCCTGGAAGTTAAAGCAGCCGAAAACCTTCAGGCAAAAAGCTTAAAGTCGTATTGTGCAAAATATTCTCCTAAAGTTGTCTTCCGAACTTCTATGTCTGATTATCGTAAAGAAGATACCTTGACAAACCTACCACTTTATGCAATCAGTCAAATTAAAAAAGAGTGCCCGGGATATAATATCTCATAATCGATCCTAACGTTTTAACAAAAGACAACATAGGGATACAAGCGGCGCACGGCGCCTGCGGCGAGTGATAAATGATGAATGATGAGTTGAAAACAAAAAAGAAAAAGAAAGAACCACATTATTTCAAACATCGATTCTCTTGGCGACGTACGTATATAAAAATCAGCGGCTGGGCAAGAACGGGCGAAAAATATTCCGACCCTACAATTTTAATCGATTCATTCGTCATTCAGACGATTTTAATTTTTCTGTTAAAGACGTACGCATATAAAAATCAGTAGCCGTGCAAGAACGGGCGGAAAATATTCCGCCCCTACAGAAAACAAAAAAAAACTATTTTTTCTGCACAATATACCGCTGAACCAATTCCTGAAGATTTCGCTTTTTTACAAAAGAAAAGCCGTCATTCGAGTTGATTTTCTCAGAACTCAATATAGGTTTAAGCATTGGTAACCTTATTGGCAAGTGGAATTATAATATTTGAAAGATATTATATATACACTACAAACCAGAAGGTTATAGTTTTTTTCATGTTTTTTTATGGAATACTTCACGGATTCAGGTACTAGATAAAAATCCTTGTAATCTATTGAAATTGTCATTCAACGAATAGGAGTTAATGTAAATTCTTCTATGCTCAATAAATATCCTAATCTAAAATTCTAACTTATAAAGACTAAGGGGCTGTTCAGAAATAACCTTTACATTTGCCTAATTCTCGTGAATGCTTTTTGTGCCGCCAACCTCGTCACATACCTGAGGGTATGCTCCTCGTTGTCGGTCCCAAAATCAAATCACGATTTTTTCGGCAAATTGTCAAGTTAATTTTTTTACAGCCCCCTAACAAAATAAAAGCAACAAAAAAAATATTTAGGAGTATGATATATCAGAAGCAACAAGTAGACCAAGCAAAGAAATAGATATTTTAAAAACAATTTATAACAGGGGAAAAAACATGAATACTTCAGAAATCGTCAATAAGGCTTGGAAAAAGGGAACTGTTATTCCGGGTTTTAACATTCCCTATCTTCCAATGATGTCGCCGGTAATCAGGGCTTTGAAAGATACTAACAGTTTTGGACTTATCATGGTAGCAAGGTTGGAATGGGTAAAATTTGAATCCAAAAGTCTGGAAGCTATTAGTGCCGAATATCAGAAACTGAAAGATAAAAATCATACTCGTTTGCATCTTGATCATATTCCGGTGATTGATGAAGATGGCATAAGGGTTGATTTTGAAGGAGATATCTCCAGAGCACTAGATAATGGCTATGAATCAGTAATGGTAGATGGTTCTAGATTGCCACTCGATGAAAATATTGCATGCACAAAAAAGATTGTTGAGCTCGCAAGAAAATATAATGTCCCAGTTGAAGCTGAGCTTGGTGCGGTTATGGGTCATGAATCCGGCCCGATGCCTTCATACGATGAGTTATTTAAAAGCAAAAAAGGTTTTACTTCACCTGATGACGCAAAACGATTTGTAGATGAGAGCGAAACGGACTGGTTATCAGTGGCAATCGGCAATATTCATGGCGCGATTTCCGCAGCAAAGAAACAACAAAAAAAACTTGAAGCAAAAATTGATATTGAGCATTTAGCTAAAATAAATAAAATAGCTGGAGTTCCTCTAGTTCTTCATGGCGGCACTGGTATTCGCAAAGAATATATTCTTGAAAGTATCAAGCACGGCATTGCCAAAATCAATGTAGCAACAGCCATTAGACAGCCTTACGAAAACACGCTCCCTCAGGGTGTGGAAGTAGCGCAGGAAGCGGTTTACGAGGCGATGCTCAACCTGATAAAAAATGACCTTCTAATTGAAAATTCACGAAATATTCTATTTAATTAAGGAAGATAAAATGACTACTAAATCTACATTTGCGTTATATTTCGGAAACCGTGGGTTTTTCCCAGAATCACTTATTGCCGAAGCCAGAAAAGAGCTTAGTAAAAAGCTTACCGAACTTGGTCACAAAAGCATCATGCTTGATGAAAAATTAACCCGCAATGGCGCGGTAGAAACTCCGGCTGAGGGTGAAATATATGCTAAATTTCTAGAAAAGAACAAAGGCAAATTTCAAGGTATTATTTTATGTCTGCCAAATTTTGGCAATGAAAATGGCGCAGTTGCTGCGATGAAAGATGCGGGGGTTCCGATATTCATTCATGCTTATCCCGATGAATTAACCCAGATGGATTTTTTATCAAGAAGAGACGCATTTTGTGGCAAGTTTTCAATTATGGATGTTTTTACTCAATACGGCATTCCTTTTACCGCTTTGCCGCCGCATACCGTACATCCATCTAGTAGTAAATTTATGGAAAATATCAAAGTTTTCGATGCGGTATGCAAAATAGTAAAAGGCATGAAGCGGATGACCGTCGGAGCTCTCGGAGCAAGAACTACAGCCTTTAAAACAATTCGTTTTGATGAGCTTACTTTACAGAAATACGGCATTACAACCGAAACTCTCGACCTTTCTGAAATAATTTTTCGGACCGAACAACTCGATACAAACACTGATGCATATCGTGTCAAAGCAGACCGTCTCAAAAACTATACAAACTGGGATGGAGTGCCGGAACTAAGTTTTCGCACCCTGACAAAACTCAGCGTTGTAATTGATGAAATAATCGAAGAGTACGGACTTGACGCACTCGCATTAAGATGCTGGTTCGAACTGGAAAAAACCTTGAAAGTATCTCCATGCGTACTGCTCAGCGAGCTTAATGATCGTGGTATCCCGGCAGCCTGTGAATTAGACGTGTGCAACGCAATTCCGATGTACGCTATGAGTCTTGCGACTGGTAAATCTCCGGCATGTTTGGACTGGAACAATAATTACGGTGAAGATGAAAACAAATGTATTCTCTTTCACTGCGGTTCAACAGCTCAGTCTCTAATGACCGCAAAAGGCCAAGTCATCGACCATCCCATGTTTGTCAAAACACTTGGCGCAGGCTGTAGTTTTGGTTGTAATGTCGGCAGAATTGTTCCGACTCCTTTTACTTTTGCCAGTTCAATTACAGTTAATGGAAAACTCAAATTTTATCTTGGAGAAGGACAGTTTACAAAGGATAAAATTCCGAAAGAGTTTTTTGGTTGTGCCGGAGTAGCGCAAATTGAGAACCTTCAGAATAAACTCAATAAAATTGGCTATGCCGGATTCAGACATCATGTAACCGTTGTTCCCGGTAATGTAGAAAAAGCCATGCGAGAAGCATTTACAAGATATCTTAATTACGAAATTATGGATGTTTAGATATGAATTATCTTGGACTTGATATCGGGACCAGTGGCTGTAAGGCCGCTGTCTTTAAACAAGATGGCACTTGCGCATCCAGCGCATATCAAAGCTATTCTATAATAAGTCCGCAGAGTGGCTGGGCTGAACTTGATTCAAATGAAGTGATCGAAAAATGTTTTGCAGTCATTAGGCAGGCAGTAAAAACGGCATCCGGCGAAGTCAAAGCCATGGCTATTTCGAGTCAAGGTGAAGCTTTTACTCCTGTAGGAGAGAGCGGCAAATTTCTCGGCAATGCCATGATTTCATCTGATCGCCGTGCTGAAGATCTACTCAAAGACTGGAAAAAACAATTCGGTGCCGACAAACTCTACCGGATAACCGGACATTCGTCATCAGCAATGTTTACGCTGTTTAAACTTATCTGGCTCAAAGAAAACCAGCCGGATATCTGGTTAAAAAGTAAAGCCTTTTATTGCTTTGAAGACTTGATGCATTTTCGACTTGGGGTTCCTCCGGCAATCGGCTGGCCTTTGGCAGGAAGGACCATGCTTTTTGACATAAACAATCATTGCTGGAATAAAGAAATCCTTAACGCAATCGGGTTGGATAAATCGAAACTCGCGCGACCGCTTTCCAGTGGCAGTGTTGCGGGAATAATTCCTGATAACATAGCAAAAGAACTCGGTTTGCCTTCCGGCGTAAAGGTTGTTACTGGCGGACACGACCAGACAATATGCGCTTTGGGTGCCGGAGCTTTTGAAGTCGGAACCGCAATGTACGCTACCGGAACAGTTGAATGTATATGCCCGGTATTGTCCAAAAAAGTCTTGACTCCTAAACTGTACAAAAACAATCTGTGTTGTTATGATTACAGCCTACCGAATAAATATACTACTGTCGCTTATTGTCTAACTGGTGGAAATATACTACAATGGTTTAAAACCAATTTTGCTCCACAGGATTCATACGATTCAGTGATTGAACAAATTCCGAATGAGCCGACGGATTTACTAACTCTACCATATTTTACTCCGTCCGGAACGCCGTATTTTGATACTGTTACGAAGGGTATAATCATGGGCTTAGACTTAAACACTTCGCGACATAAAATACTCAAATCATTGCTCGAAGGTGTGCTCTTGGAAATGAAACTCAATTTAGATTTGCTAGCAGAATCAGGCATAGAAATAAATAAACTCATCGCTACTGGTGGCGGAGCCAAAAATGCAAAATGGTTACAGCTGAAAGCTGATGTTTTGAATATACCAATCATAAAAACAAATATTGCCGAAGCCGGATGCTTCGGCGCCGCAATGCTGGCATTCTCTGCTGATACCGGGATGAGTATTAAACATAACAGCGATGAGCAAACCATCATACCGAATCCAGAAAAAGCTAAAATATATAAAAATAAGTTTGAAAATTATAAGAAAATGTATCCTATTATAAAAAAACTTTATCAAGATTTTAAATAAAGGGACTGGACATGTCAGAAACATCAGATTATTACAATATCAGTCGTGAAGAATTAAGAAAATACTCCTCCGATACTGCACAGCTTGCTTCTTGTCGTTTGTCTTCGCTCGAAGACGGCAATGGACGCGGCATGAGAATTATTGATGTCAATAACGGTTCCGGCCTAAGTTTTACCATTTCTCCCGACCGAGGAATGGATATTGTGGAAACTTATTTTAAAGGTATTCCTATTGCTTTTAGAGCTCCAGCAGGATATGTGAACGGTGCGAAATTTGAATCAAAGGGCTTCGGCTGGCTGCGTTCCTGGGCTGGAGGAATGATCAGTATTTGTGGACTAAGGAATGTTGGAAACCCGGGATCAGATAATGAAGCGGCACTCGAACCGGAATGGGGATTACATGGACGAATTAACCATCAAAGTGCGGAGAATCTAAGCATTAAACAATCCTGGCAAGGAGATAAATTTGTATTAAAAGCAAACGGGACAATGCGGGAAACTTCATTATTTGCTGAAAACCTGAGACTGGAACGTGAAATTTCTACATCACTTGGTGATAATACTATTTACCTGAAAAACACAGTTATAAATGAAGGAGCAACTAGCGAGGTTCTCCAAGTATTATATCATTGCAACTTCGGCTATCCGGCAATTTCTCCGGGCGCTACTTTGGAAGCAGTACAGCATGAACTTACTCCCAGAAATAAGGAATCAGCCAAAGGCATTGACCGCTGGCATTTAATTGAAGAGCCCGTTAAAGGGATTGCGGAAAAATGTTTCCTACATAAAATACCAGCAACAGAAGATAATTTTGCCAGCATAAAATTAATAAATCCGGCAATTGGATTAGAAGCAAAACTTTCATGGGACACAAGTACACTTCCACAAATGATGCAATGGAAAATGATGGGTAATGGCACTTATGTTTTAGGCTTAGAACCAACAAATTGTTCCGTAGCCGGGCGCGAATCAGATATAAAAAATAATCAAGCTCAGTTCATTGAACCTGGTGAAGAAATTATCTTTAAGATAAAATTATCATTTACAGAACGAACAAAATAATCCAACAATCAAATAGATATAAAAAAAATTAATTAATTATGAAATATGAAAAAATTATAGATGAAAATATAAACGGCATTCATCTTGTGATTGCAAAAATGCCGGATAACACGCTACGTTTTCTTCATTTTCATCCTTATGAATTTGATGAGGCTACTCTTGAAAATGAACCAGAGCAACTAACGTGGCATACTCTTACCGAAATCCAAGCTTCCGGGTGTAATCAGAATGCTCTTCTGGGAGCGAAACACTGCCAGTCACACTTCTGGCGAAAAAATCCACCTGTTTATTTATCCCACAATTGGTTAAATACTGAAATCGGCAAAAAATTAGAAATTAATCTGACGACGGAAAATATCAATGTTTGTCATCACTTTCAATTTATCAAAAAGTTGCCGCTTATGGAAGCCTGGACTAGCATCGAAAACGGCGGAGATATTTCTTTAAAACTTGAATACATCGCCTCCTTTTGCCTGTATGGTTTAACAAAAGAAAGCCAAAATAAATCCTGGGGAGAAACAGCAGAAATAATGATTCCTCATAGTGGTTGGAGAATGGAATCGCAGTGGCGCTCTTATCGACTGGATGAATTAGGCCTGACCGATATAGAATCCGTACCGTTTTCAAGTAAACGTATAATAAATTCAAATACCGGCACTTGGATCAGTAAGGAATATATGCCGATGGGGGTTTTCTCTAATCTTGACTCTGGCTGTCATTTATTTTGGGAAATTGCGGCTCCGGGAAGCTGGACTTGGGAAATATCGAACTTAAATAAACAGCTTTACCTACGTCTTTCCGGTCCTGCGGAAAGAGAAAACCTTTGGATGAAAAAACTCCTTCCGGGAAAAACATTTTCCTCTGAACCGGCATTGGTAGGAATTATTAAAGGAGAAGTAGGAAAAGCATTTTCAGTACTCAATGAAGGACGCCGAGCTATACGGCAAAAACATTCAGACAATATAAATCTGCCAATTATTTTTAATGATTTTATGAACTGTCTTTTTGCCGATCCAACCACAGCCAAAGAATTGCCATTAATAAAACGTGCGGCTGAACTCGGTGCTGAGTATTATGTTATTGATGCTGGCTGGTATGACGATGGGCCGTGGTGGGACAACGTAGGCAAATGGTTGCCCGCCGAATCGCGTTTCCCTGGCGGTATCCAAAAACTTCTGCACAATATCAAAGAACATAATATGATACCAGGTTTGTGGTTGGAAATTGAGCGCATGGGCATAAAATGTTCTCTGGCAAAAGAATGGCCCGATGAGTGTTTCTTTATGCGAAATGGGGAGCGAGTTATGGATCGTTCCTCTTATCAACTTGACTTTCGGCATCCAATTGTGATCGCACATGCTAATGAAGTCATTCAGCGCTTGGTGGAAAACTATGGCGTTGGTTATATCAAAATGGATTACAATATTGAGATTGGACCAGGAACAGAAATAAACGCAGATAGTTTTGGAGATGGTCTACTCCAGCATCAACATGCGTACCTTGCCTGGATTGAGCAAATTTCCACAAAATATCCAGAGCTGGTAATTGAGCACTGTAGCTCTGGAGCGTTGCGAATGAGTTACGCCTATATGCGCCATCATTCCATCTGCAGCACTACAGATAATGAAAGCTATTTAAGCAATGCTGTTATTTCGGTCAACAGCGCAACATGTGTCTGTCCCGAACAAGCAGGGGTATGGGTATATCCAAAAACGGATGACCGTGAAGAAATAGCGATGAACCTGATCAATGGTATGTTGTGGAGAATGTGTTTGAGCGGACAGGTAATGAATCTTAAAAATGAGTCTCTTGAGCTTATTAAGCAAGCTGTAGGATGTTACAAAAATATGCGGAAATTCATTCCCAAAGCTGAGCCGATATGGCCTTTGGGTTTAAGTGATTTTAAAAGTAGCAATGCTGTTTTTGGACTAAAATGTGGAAAAACTATTTTTCTTGCAATATGGCAGTTTTCAGAAGATACAGCTATTCGGATTCCTCTTAGTAATCATGGTTTAATAGCTACGGTGGATCTATATTTCCCAATAAAATTCTTGTGTAAAATAGTCCATGACAGCAAAGAAATAACGATTAATTTACCGAAAAAGTCAGCACGTCTTCTGAAAATTTCTATGAAGTAATCCTTTATAAAAAAAGATGTTTTGTCTAAATTCAAATCCGATTGGATTCATCCTGCCGTACTTGTTCTGAGGGTGACCAGTCCTAGATTAAAGTTTGAAGTGCGACACCTGTTATGAAAAAGGTGGATTAACTGTACCTGAATTCTTCCCTCTTCTCTATAGAACAAAAATAAAAACCCTTTTTAAAAATATTATAGGTGTTGTGCTTCCCCGATTTAAGGAATTAGCCCATGTTATTGTGTTCCACAAAAACATGGGAAAAATTCAGGGAAGGAAGATACTCCGGATAGGTTTCCGTGAGCTTGCATACAGCCTCCTTCCGCGGAATTTCTCGCTTCATAGGGTTTATGCTGACGACTGGATAGATGTCCGATGATCCACTCAAGCATGGCTAGGGACAGACGCACTTCGCACACGATGCCGTCCTCACGACGAAAGTCCTCCACCGAGTCAAGATACCCGCCGAGGTCCGGTCCGAACAGCCCTACAATTCGGATAAAGTCTGCGTCGTTAATGTCAATCTTTCCTGCGGGCATTTCTATCCAACCATTTTTTTTACAAAGGAAAAACCGCCCTTTGAGTTGATTTCTTCAGAACTCAGCATAAATTTAAGCATTGATAACTTTGTTAGTAAGTGGAATTATGGTGTTTGAATTCAAAAACGACGCACGGCCGTGCGCCGCTACGAGAAAATTTTCAAAATAATGTGATGGTTGAATTATTGTAGGGGCGGAATATTTTCCGCCCGTTCTTACACGGCCGCTGATTTTTATATACGTACGTCGCCAAAATAGCCGATATTTGAAATCAAAAACGACGCACGGCCGTGCATGTCTACGAGAAAATTTTCAAAACAACGTGATGTTTGAATGAAGGATAAAACGTCGTCAAGATAACCGATGTTTGAAATAATGTGGTTCTTTCTTTTTCTTTCTTTGTTTTCAACTCATCATTCATCATTCATCACTCGCCGCAGGCGCAGGCGCCGTGCGCCGCTACGAGAAAATTATCAAATTTACCGTCAAATTATGAAATGGCTGTGTTTTAGTTCAATAAAAGCTTTCCTCTTTACGTTAATAAGAATGAATCATTACTTTTATAAGTTCTTCTAAAAAAGGCTCGACTATGGCAATATTAACAATATCAGATGGCCCAGAAAGCGGTCGAAAATACACTATTGATCATGATAGTGTAACAATTGGACGCGAAGAAGACTGTGATCTCCGACTCGATCAGACCAGCATTTCACGACATCATGCTTGTCTGCGCAAAATGTCAACCAATTGGCAACTAGAAGACTTGAACAGCCAAAATGGCGTTTTTGTCAATGGCGAGCGCATCCATGCCCCAAAGAGTATTTTTACGAAATGCAACATTCGTTTCGGTATGCTGAATACGGTCTTTGACCCAGAAATTGCGGAATCGCATTCTTCCATCTCGAACATCTCTTTTACCGATCAAGGAGAAATGTCGGATGACCAAATAAAAATAGTTCATGATATGGGGAATATCAGCAAAAGCATTCTTACAGAATTCGGTAAAGTTATTATCGGCCAGCATGAAGTCGCCGAACAGCTTCTTATATCCATTGCCGCCGGTGGGCATTGCTTGATGATCGGGCTGCCGGGATTAGCAAAAACACTCATGGTGAGCACACTGGCTCAAGTATTGAATCTTAATTTTAAACGCGTGCAGTTTACGCCGGACTTAATGCCATCGGATATTATTGGAACAGATATTCTGGATATTGACAGCGAGACGGGGAAAAAAAGCTTCCGTTTTATTCGCGGGCCTATTTTTACTAATTTGCTCCTCGCGGATGAAATTAACCGCACACCACCGAAAACACAGGCCGCATTGCTGGAAGCGATGCAAGAAAAACAAGTCACGATCTCCAATCAAAATTTTAAATTATCGCCACCATTCTTTGTTTTAGCAACTCAAAATCCGCTGGAACAAGAAGGCACTTATCCGTTACCCGAAGCACAGCTGGATCGTTTTATGTTTAATATTTTCGTGGATTATCCCGATGAAAGCGAAGAAGAAGCTATTATTATGGCAACCACAGGCAACCGGGATGCCCAATTAAATAAAATTTTGAGTGCCGATGATATCGTGTCTCTACAAAACATTGTGCGAGCTTTGCCAATAAGTCCGCATATTGTAAAATATGCAACGCGACTCGTGCGAATGACGCGTCCTGTGACACCAGACGCGCCGGAGTTCATTAAACGACTAGTGAGTTGCGGGGCGGGTCCACGCGCGGCACAGTGCCTCATTCTTGGGGCAAAATCAAGAGCCGTATTGCAAGGGCGCGTAAATGTAAATTGTTCCGATGTCCGGGCGCTTGTTCTGCCCGTATTACGGCATCGTATTTTTACCAATTTTACGGCAGATTCCGAGGGAAAATCGGTGGATGATATCATTGAGAACCTATTAAAAGCCGTTCCGGAACCCGATATAAAAAATTATAAATAATCCATATTTTTCGTCCCGATATCCCCATTATATTCGACATCGTTCTGAGAAGACACGCAAACGCGCATCTTTTATATCTTTGACATCATGGGCATTCTCTTAGAGAAAGAACATCTTTAAAAGAAAAAACCGCCGCCGGAAATAGTACTTTCCAGCGGCGGTTCTTGGGTTAGGGTTATCCTTTATCCCATTTTAACTTCAATTTTGCGGGCCAGTTGTTTTGCATTTTTAGGCAAAACCAAACTCAGGACTCCGTTGCTCATTTTTGCGGTAATTTTTTCGCGGTCGATTGCATCGCCGAGCGTGAATTGTCGCTCATAGCGTTTTTTCGAGTGGAACTCGCAGTCTGTCATCGTAAAGCCATCTGGAATTGGAATTTCAGAAGAGCCCTTGATTTCGAGGGTATTCCCCTCCAGATCAACATTCAGGGATTTCTCATTTACTCCTGGTAGATCTGCGGTAACCAGCACTTGGGTTGCATTCTCGATAATATCAACGCGGGGAGTTAAAACTGTTGTATTTTCATTTTTCTCAATTGCAGTAGCAGGTTCCTTTTTTTCTAACTCTTTACTCATAATAGTACCTCCATCTTTTTATTTTTAGTTGTTGTTTTCGTTTCATTTTTCATGCCGGAGTTTTTTCAAGGAAAGACCGGCTTGTTTTGTTTATCAGTTTGCCTTAATACTGATTTTACGGGCAATTTCTTCTTGTGCTTTGGGCAGTTTTACCGTCAGGATACCATCTTTATAATTAGCGGTGACCTGTTCGGGATTCACATGAAATGGCAGTGCAAAACTTCTAGAAAAGGTTCCGAAGCCGCGTTCGTCTTTCATATAGGAATCTCCTTCTGCCAAGGCCTCATCTTTGCGTTCGCCTTTGAAAATCAGAGTATCATTTTTAACTCGGACATCAATATTATCAGACTGAATGCCTGGTACCTCAAATTGAACGATCAACATCGTATCGTTATACATTACATTGATAGGCGGATATTCACGTTCAACAAAAGAATCGAAAAAGTCTGAAAATGGATCATTCGAGTTCGTTAAAGTATTCCACGGATTCCACATTGATAAAGGTTTACGAATAGTAATCATAA
>Ga0172378_10004169_pt1 | contig 13561 bp, 10 predicted proteins | sample GrowelOW332metaG_FD_119755 | JGI IMG/M metagenome (GOLD analysis project Ga0172378, IMG submission 119755) | Groundwater microbial communities from an aquifer near a municipal landfill in Southern Ontario, Canada - Pumphouse #3_1 metaG | ecosystem: Environmental > Aquatic > Deep subsurface >...
CTATCAGTACACAAAGACCAATTATTATGCTTTCCAGACCCATTCAAACCTTCAAAAGGTTTCTCATGTAAAAGACAAACCAAATCCATCTTATTAGCAATTCTTTTCATCATGTCCATAACAATAAGATTTTGGTCAACTGAAAGATTGGCAGTTGTGTAAATAGAAGCTAGCTCGTGTTGAGCAGGAGCTACTTCATTATGTCTTGTCTTAGCATATATTCCCAGTTTCCAAAGTTCTACATCAAGTTCCTTCATAAAAGTACTTACTCGACTTTTTATTGTTCCAAAATAATGATCTTCTAATTCTTGACCTCGAGCAGGAGCAGCTCCAATTAAAGTTCTTCCACAAAGTTTTAGGTCTTTTCTTTTTTCAGCAATTTTTTGATCTATCAAAAAATACTCTTGTTCTAAACCAACTGAAACATGAACTCTTTTACTCTTTTCATCCCCTAAGAGCTTTAAAACATTAATAGCCGAATCGTTCAAAACTTCCATTGATTTAAGTAGCGGAGTTTTCTTATCTAAAACCTGTCCACTGTAACTACAAAAAGCAGTTGGAATAAAAAGTGTCTTTTCTTTTATAAAAGCATAACTAGTGGGATCCCAAGCAGTATAACCCCGAGCCTCAAAAGTCGCTCTAAGTCCTCCAGAAGGGAAACTAGATGCATCAGGTTCACCCTTTATTAATTCTTTCCCGCTAAATTTTAAAATGGCTTTACCATCTTTTAAAGGAAAAATAAAACTTTCATGTTTTTCAGCAGTAATACCAGTCAAAGGCTGAAACCAATGAGTAAAATGTGTAGCACCTTTTTCAACCGCCCAATTCTTCATTGCATTGGCAACTGAATTTGCAATATCAAGGTCAAGAGTTTTACCTTCTTCAATTGTCTCTTTTAATTTTTCATATACTTCTTGAGAAAGATCTCTTCTCATTATTTGATCATTAAAAACCAGACTTCCAAAATTATTGCTAAAATAGCTTTCATTGCTTTCCTTCATTCTTTTACTCCAAAAAAAAAGACACCGCGGATAAATCCACAGCGCCTTTGCTTATCTTAGATTAGAAAAAGCCGATGTTTTTGTCAACTAGTGAACGAAAAAATAACAAAATAGTTTTGTCACAACTAAAACAAAATAAATACCTTCATTTTCCCAACTTTATGACCTTGTGTCATATCAACTCCAAATAAAATGTTAGAAATATGTAGTATTTTGTAACAAGTTCTAACATAAAGAACTTAAAAGTTTAAACTTTTTGTTAGAGATATCAAAAAAACAATATTTAAAGTATTTAAAATCCTTGTGACTTATGCATCTTTAAAATCCTTTTTAAAATTCCTTCATCATTCTTTACAAATCCTATTTATTCTTTTATTATTTTAAGGACAAAGACGTTTATTCTTTTTTTTTTCCAAAAAAAAAAGGAGTGGGCGTCTTTATTTAAATTTAGGGAGGGGAAAAATGGCACTAACAAAAAATGAAGTCATGCAATTTATTGAAGAACAAAACGTAAAATTTGCAAGACTAGCCTTTTGTGACATACTTGGAAACTTAAAGAATATCTCAATCTCAATTAAAGAATTACCAAAAGCTTTTGAAAGGGGGATTGGTTTTGATGCCTCAGCCATAAAAGGGTTTTTAAACATTGAAGACTCTGATTTGTTCTTATTCCCAGAACCAGATACAATTACAATTCTCCCCTGGCAAACAAGTCAAGGCCGAGAAGTCAGATTCTTTTGTGTAATTAAAAGAGCAAATGGTGACATCTTTGAGGGTGATTTAAGATACAAACTCAGAGAGACTCAGCTAAAAGCTTTTTCAAATAACCTGGAATTTAGTTTTGGACCTGAATGTGAATTTTACCTTTTTAAAACGGATGAATATGAAAATCCAACTTTAACACCCGTGGATGAAGCAGGTTATTTTGATATAGCCCCACGTGATCAAGGTGAAAATGTTCGACGAGAAATTTGCCTTACTTTGGATGAAATGGGGTTTTATACCGAAAGAAGTCATCATGAACAGGGACCAGGACAAAATGAAATTGATTTTAGATTCTCTTCCCCACTAAAAGCTGCGGATAACTTTATAACCTTTAAATCAGTTGTTCAAACAATTTCTTCTAGATTGGGTTTGTTTGCTTCATTTTTACCAAAGCCTTTAATTGACCAAAGTGGAAATGGGCTTCATATAAACATTAGTGTCAAGAATGACCAAGCTCTAAACAGTTATATGATGGCAGGAATACTCAAACATATAAAAGAATTAACACTCTTTTTAAATCCACTTACAAATTCTTATCTTAGACTAGGAAACTTTGAGGCCCCACTTAGGACAGATTTTGGTCCCGCTAATAGATCTCTTTTAGTAAGAATCCCACCTTCAAGCCAGCGTTTTGAAGTAAGAAGCCCAGATCCAAGCTGTAACCCTTATTTAGTTTTTAATCTTCTACTTAAAGCAGGTATCCAAGGAATTCAAGAAAAGCTTGATCCTAATGAAATTAAATCACAAGAATTGCCTGCTTCCTTGGAAGAAGCAATTAAGATAGCTGAAAATAGTGACTTTGTAAGAAATAATCTCAATGAAATTACTTTCAATAAATTTTTAGAAATCAAAAAAGCTGAAAGTGAAAGTCTTAAGGACTTTTCAAGTCAACTTCACCATTATTTTTCAATAGTATAAGGAGGATAATAATGAGTAAAATATTACTGGTAACCCAATCCGGCAAGGCAGAAGTTGCTTTGTCTAAATTGATTGCCACCTATTTTACTCAATATCCAGAAAAAGACCGCTCCACTTTTAATCAATTAATAGTAGCAAATAATGCTTCTGATGCTAAAAGAAGGGCATTTGAAAATGATTTTGATACAATCATAATAAATTGTCCTTTAATTGAGGGAAATAGTGAAAATCTTGCTTGTGATTTGACCAAAACAACTTACAGTACTATTATCATGCTGGTGCAGGCAAAAAAGGCCAAAGAAGTAGAAGAAATTGTCACCTCAGAAGGAATTTTTGTTTCATCAAAACCAATAATTTCTCAACTTTTTTTTGAAAACATAAGACTTGGACAAGTAACAAGGAAAAGATTACTTTCTTTAAAGAAAGAAAACCTTGACCTTCAAGTCCGTCTTGAACAACTTAAGACCATTAATCAGGCAAAACTGGTATTAATACAAAAGAAAGCCTTAAGCGAAGAACAGGCTCATAAATACATAGAACAGCAAGCAATGAATCAAAGAAAGCCAAAAATTGAAATTGCTGAATACATATTAAAAACCTATATATAAAGGAAGGCTATATGACAAAATATATTTTTGTAACAGGCGGTGTTGTTTCCGGATTGGGAAAGGGCATAACGGCAGCAAGTTTAGGAAGACTGCTCAAGAACAGAGGTCTCAAGGTTACTTCTCAGAAACTTGATCCCTATATGAATATTGACCCTGGAACAATGAGTCCTCTTCAACATGGAGAAGTTTTTGTTACAGAAGATGGAAGTGAAACAGATTTAGATTTGGGACATTATGAAAGATTTATCGATGAAAATCTTAATAAATACTCAAATTTAACCAGTGGAAAAGTATACTGGAACGTATTAAACAAAGAAAGAAAAGGTGAATACCTTGGAAGTACTGTTCAAATAATACCCCAAGTGACCGATGAAATAAAAGAATTTATTTACAAAGCAAGTGAACAAACTAATGCTGATGTAGTTATAAGTGAAATCGGAGGAACTGTTGGAGATATTGAAAGTCAACCATTTCTAGAAGCTATTCGTCAAATAGGCCAAGAAGTCGGTCAGAAAAACAGACTCTATATTCATGTTACTTTAGTTCCTTACCTTGCCTCCAGCAAAGAACATAAAAGTAAACCAACTCAGCACTCTGTTAAACAAATGCAGGCTCTTGGGCTTAACCCAGATATCATAGTTATGCGAAGTGATTTTGATATTGAACAACCAATTAAAGATAAAATTTCACTTTTTTGTAATGTTGAAAAGGAATGTGTTATTGAAAATAAAACCCTAAGCAGTCTTTACGAAGTTCCTTTGATGCTAAAAGATCAAAACTTCGACAAGATAGTTTGTAAACATTTAGGCCTTCCTGATGCTGAATGCAAAATGTTAAAATGGGAAGCTTTGGTAAAGAACATAAAAGAAACTAAAGAAACAGTAAAAATTGGATTAGTAGGTAAATACATAGCTCTTCATGATGCCTATTTAAGTATTGTAGAATCTCTTTCTCATGCTGGATATGCTCAACTTAAGAAAGTTGAAATAGTCTGGGTAAATTCAGAAGAACTCATCAATGAAGAAATAACAGCACTTAAACTTAAATCTTGCCAAGGAATAATTGTTCCAGGAGGTTTTGGTGATAGAGGTATTGAAGGAATGGTTCAAGCTACACGTTGGGCTCGTGTTAATAAAATACCATTTTTAGGAATATGTCTTGGAATGCAAGTTGCTGTAATTGAATTTTCAAGAGATGTAGCAAACCTAGTTGAAGCAAATAGTATTGAATTTAATCCAGAAACACCTGATCCAGTAATCAACTTAATGGAAGACCAAATTGGAAAAGTTAAAGGTGGAACCATGAGACTTGGCTCCTACCCTTGCAGTGTTGAAGAAAATACTATTCTAAAAGAAGCCTATCACGCTGAAGAAATCCACGAAAGGCATCGACATAGATATGAATTTAATAATAACTATAGAACTCTTCTTGGGAAGTCTGGGTTAGTCTTTTCAGGACATTCTCCAGACAATCGTTTAATAGAAGCGGTAGAACTTAAAAAAGAGAACCATCCATTTTTTATTGGAGTACAGTTCCATCCTGAATTTAAGAGCAGACCAATTAACCCACAGCCACTCTTTTTAGAATTGGTTAAGCAAAGTTCTAAACAGACTATTTGGTAAAACTTCCAACTCCAGAAGAAGTCCCACAGAAAAATACCTTGAAACTATTCTTGTACTCAGGAAAAAGTTTCAGGTAGGACTTTGTTATGGAGTCTTTTATTTGATCCTTATATTTTGGATTAATTAAAGCCATACAACACCCTTTGAAGCCTGCACCACTAAATCTTCCACCATAGACCCCTGGAATTTCTTTTAATTCTTCATAAAGGGCAATAAGTTCTTTTGAACCTGTTTCCCAATTATGGATTGAACTATAACCACTTTCTCTCATGAGAAAACCAAATTCAGTAAGGTCACCTTTCTTCCAAGCTTCAATTCCTTTTTTTACATTATCCATCTCTTGATAATAGTGCTCAGCTCTTTTGGCAAACTTGAGGGGAAGCTTATTTTTATAATCTTCAAATATTTTTTTTGGAACATCACGCATAACACTCTTTTCATAGGTTTCATAAGGAAGATTAGCAAAAGCTTTTAAACAATAAGATGCTGATTTGACTTCATCAACACGAATATTATAACCTTTACCCAAAGTTCTTGAAACTCCAGAATAGAAAATTCCAATCTCATAATCTTCCATTTTTTCTGGTTTTCCAATATTTGAATAACTTCCATCAAGTGTGTCCAAAACAAGAAGTTTATCCTTTTCACAAAGGACAATACAACTTTGATCTAAGGTACCACTATTTACACCAACATATTTATTTTCAGCATATTGAGTGATTTCAATCATTTCATCATTGCTTAATGAAATTTCATTGACTTTACAAAGTGCTTGTAAAATACAAAGAATAACAGCTGAAGAAGAGGAAAGACCACCAATTGGAACTTCTCCATAAATAATTCCAGAAATTCCTTTTTTTAGAACAATTTCTTTTTTTACTGATAGAGACCAAGTTGCAGCTCTAAGATAGTCACACCAATCACCTTGTTTGCTTTCAATTTCAATACTGTCAAAGACTTTTTTATCATCAAAATTTAAACTTAAAAGGGACATGGTACTATCAGAGTTTTTCTTGTAAACCATGTTTATACCAAGATCAAGAGCAAACCCCGTTACAATACCCCTCTGGTGGTCAATATGAGCACCAAGAGGACAAACTCTGTAGGGAGAATAACAACTTAATATATCTTCTTCTTTAACCTTAGGGTACAAATCCCTGAACTTTTGATAAAGCTTGCTTTCTTGATCCATGGTTTTAACTCCTAAATTACTATTCCTTTAAAATCTTTTTTTACTTGTTCGTAGCTTTGAACATTCCCAATATCAAATCTTTTTCCTGGCATGGAGTAAGCATATACAGTTGTCTGAGTACAAAGCCATTCAATAAAACTTCCTGGAGCATCTGTTTCACAACCATTATTGATTGCTTTATTTATCATTGGAACATCTTCTCTCTTGCAAATATAGAAAGGTGGAACGGCCCAATTGCTATCAGGATTTTGAGGTTTTTCTTTAAAGTTAAGAATTTTTGAATTTTCATCAACTGTTGCAATTCCATATTTGGATAAAGTACTTTTATCTTCAACCCAGTATCGCATTACTGATGTTGCCTTTTTCTCTTTGTAAAAATCATAGAAATGCTTTAAAGAAAATTCTAATACATTATCACCGGCTAATACCATTAAATCATCGTCTAGTTTTAGCTTATCAACTGCAAAGGCAATGTCTTTTACAGCTCCAAGTCTAGTAGAATTATCAATACTTCCATCATCAATAACTCTGATTATTTTTGTCAGTTTATTGTTTTTACTCCATTTTTCAAAATGTTCATAAAATTTATGATTAGAAATAATCACATATTCCTTAATTTCATCAATACCATCAACATCTTCAAGTAACCAATCAATAACTGTTTTTTCATTAACATCAAGAAGAGGTTTTGGAAAATTCTTAGTAAGAGGATAAAGCCTTGTGGCATACCCTGCAGCTAAAACAACACAAATCATATTTGTCTCCTATTTTACTTTATAATAATCTTTATACCACTGGTAATATTTTGTTAAACCTTCTTCAATTGTAGTTGAAGGTTTAAAATTAAAATCTTCAATTAATGGAGAAACATCGGCATAAGTTTGATAAACATCGCCCATCTGCATACCAAGGAATTCTTTTTTTGCTTTCTTTTTAATAACCTTTTCAAGGGTTTCTATGAAATCCATTAATTTTACAGGTTTGTTATTTCCAATATTGTAAATTTTGTATCTCGTATGGGCTTCATTTTCTTCAGGAGGATTGTTAAGCATATTCTCAATTCCTTTTACAATATCGTCAACAAAGGTAAAATCTCTTAACATATCGCCGTTATTGAAAACTTGAATAGTTTCATCATTGAGTATTTTTTTTGTAAAAGAAAAATATGCCATATCAGGTCTTCCAAAGGGGCCATAAACTGTGAAAAATCTTAAACCTGTTGAAGGAATTTTATAAAGATGACTATAAGTATAGGCCATTAGTTCATTTGATTTCTTAGTGGCTGCATAAAGGCTAACTGGATTATCAACTTTATCATCGGTGCTAAAAGGAACTTTCTTGTTCCCACCATAAACACTTGAAGAGCTAGCATAAAGTAAATGCTCAACAGGATGAAAACGACAAGCTTCAAGAATATTAAAAAATCCAATAATATTGGAATCAATATAAGATCTAGGATTAGTAATGGAATAACGAACTCCTGCCTGGGCAGCAAGATTAACTACTATATCAAATTTATTATCATTAAAAAGTTTATCAACGGCTGTTTTGTCTGCTAAATCACCTTTTATAAATGTGAAGTTCTCATAATTGCTTAAAGAATTAAGTCTTCCTTCTTTAAGACTAACTTCATAATAATCATTAAGATTATCAAATCCTACTACCTTTGCACCTAAACTTAAAAGCCTTTTTGAAAGATGGTAACCTATAAATCCTGCAGCTCCCGTAATTAAAAAAAGTTTATTTGAATCAAAATCTTTATATCCTGGTTTCATTGTTTCCTCCATAAATCATAATTCTATTTTAACAACAAATTTTTCTTTTGGAAACACCTTTTGCTTATAATAACGAAAGAAAACGAAAGTTTTTTAATATATCTACGTAAGTAAAGTAAAGTTAATGATTATATTTTCTTTCAAAAAAAAACTGCACCCGATTAGGATACAGCTTTTTATACTTCTGAAAAATTTATTCTTCAGATTTACGACCATAACGTTTATTAAATCTTTCAACACGTCCTGTTGTATCAACAAGTTTCTGATTACCAGTAAAAAATGGGTGGCAAGCAGAACAAATTTCAACATTCAAAGACTTAGCTGTAGTTTTTGTTTTAATAACATTACCACATGAACACTTTACTTCGCAAAGTTCATATTTTGGATGAATACCTTTCTTCATTATTAGTTCCTCCGTTACGCTATCTGCTGATACGGACTAAACCTTGACAGCAGACAAATTTAATTATTACCTTCCCCGTTGTCAAACTCCAGAACTGCCGCCTGAATTCATCGAACGCAAGAATAACTCATTATTTTTGGTTTTCCTCATTTTGTCAAGGAGTAGGTCAATGATTTCAACATCTTCAAGGTTATTTAACGCATTTCTTAACAACCACATTTTGCCCTGTTCTTCTTTACTTAAAAGAAGATCTTCTCTTCTGGTTCCAGATTTCTTAATATTAATTGCTGGGAAAATTCTTCTATCAGCTAATTTTCTATCAAGGACAATTTCACAGTTACCGGTACCTTTGAATTCTTCAAAAATGACCTCATCCATTCTAGAACCTGTTTCAATCAAGGCACTGGCAATAATTGTAAGACTTCCGCCGCCTTCAATATTTCTTGCAGCACCAAAGAATCGTTTAGGTTTATTTAAAGCATTAGAATCAACACCACCACTTAATACCTTTCCACTTGCTGGAACAGTTTGGTTATAAGCACGAGCTAGTCTGGTAATAGAATCTAAAAGTATTACAACATCTTTCTTATGCTCAACAAGACGCTTAGCTTTTTCAATTACCATCTCTGCCACGTTAACATGCCTTGAGGCCTGTTCGTCAAAGGTTGAAGCTACAACCTCACCCTTAACGTTTCGTCGCATATCAGTAACCTCTTCAGGCCTCTCATCAACCAATAAAACCATCAATTTAACATCTGGATGATTGGTTGTAATTGCATTTGCTATCTGTTGAAGCAATATTGTCTTACCAGTTCTAGGAGGAGCTGTTATTAAAGCCCTCTGACCTTTACCAATAGGACAGAAAAGATTGATTATCCTCATAGATACATCTTCTTTTTCCTGGTCTTTATCTACCCAAAGAGTTTTCTTTTCCACTGCACCTTCTTCAACAATTTCAAGATTTAATCTTTCATTTGGATAAAGAGGAACAAGGCTATCAAAACTTTCTCTAGTCTTTGCTTCAATAGGTAAAGCATCATTTACATAGATTATTTTACTGATAGCAAAATATTTTTCATTTTCTTTAGGAGTCCGAATCATACCTTCAACAGTATCTCCAGTCTTAAGATTTAAGAATTTAATATGCATTGAAGAAACATAGACATCTTCCGGTCCGGAAATATAACTATTGTTTGCAGCTCTTAAAAAACCATAACCTTCGGATAAAACTTCCAAAGTACCTATAGTGTATGCAACCCCGCCATTTGCAATATGGGCCTTTACAATATCTACAATTACCTCTTGAGTTTGATATTCATAAAAAGAATCAACAGTAGTATCAAGCAAAATAGAAAGCTGTTTTTTTAGGTCAATACTTGATTTTGAGCTTAAATTACTAATAAGAAGTTTATTCTCTTCCTGAGAATGATATTCTTCCTCAGAAATACAAACATCTTCCATGGTTACATTTCTTTTTTGATAGTTAGTTTTGAAATTTCCGTTCTTTTTTGGATAGCTTTTCTTTTTATTATTCCGTTGATTCCTATAATTATTGTTATTGTTATTGTTATTGTTATTGTTATTTGAATTATTATTAGGAATATTACTATCAGATAGATTATTATTTGGGGTATTGTTTTTATTTATTACCTCAGATTTTTCTTTGGAAACTAAAGTCTGATTTTCAGTTTTATTCTCGTTTCCACCCTTTGTTTCATCAGTTTTTGAAGGTTTCTTGATATTCTTTTTTCCAGTATTTTGATTCTTTTCTTTCTTTTCTTCTTTTATATTTTCTTCTGGTTTTTCTTCCTTCATTTCTGTGTTCGCATTTTCTTCCGCCGCTTTGACAGTCTTTACGTGAGTCTTTCGAGTTGTGGTTTTTTTCGGTTTCTCTTTTTCACCGTCAACAACCTTTACAACTTTCGATTTTGATTTTGCACTTACACTTTTTCTTTTAACTACTACTTTTTTAACAGAGTCATCAGAAACTGGTAGAACTTGTGCAGAACCCTTTTCATTTAGGTCTTCTGACATTCATTTTTCTCCAATTTTTTTTGATTTTCTTAACCTAAATTAAAACAAATATATCTAGGATTTAATAAGTTCGAGATTTTTCACTCATCTATTTAAATATATTGCCAGTCGCAAACTATGTCAAGTAAAGAGGCACCTCTTATATATTCTAATGCTAAAATACTACTTGCAACTACGGCTCTTTTCCTTATGGAATCTCTAGTATAAGAATTGAATTTTAATTTAACCGCCTGACTTTTCATCCCTTTTCCAGCAAATCCAAAAATAACAGTGCCAATTGGATTGTCCTCATCACCACCTGTTGGTCCTGCATAACCTGTAATTGAAAGGCCAAAATCTGTATTTGAATTCTTTAATATTCCTTCTGCCATTGATAGAGCAGTCGAAATGCTTACAGCAGAATTATCAGAAAGATTCACATTAAGCATCTTCTTTTTTGCCTCATCAGCATAGGTTACCACTCCACCCCAATACCATGAAGAACTCCCACTTTGATCAGTAAGAAGCTTGGCTAACCAACCAGAAGTACAACTTTCAGCTGTAGAAACGGTAAATTTCTTTTCTTTTAGCTGGTCAATAAACATATCAATAGCATGCTGATCTCCATCTACAAGCAAATTTTTTCCAATATTTTTCTTAAGGTTTTCTCCCATTAATTTACGTTGATCAGAGGTTCCTCCAGTCAAATAAAGGCTAATTCTTAGGTTTTGAAACCTTGTTCCCCATTCAACAGCCCCAACGCGACATTTCTGACAAACTTCTTCTAGCTTTGATTCAGGTGTTAAGAATGATGAGAACTCTGTTCTCCCAAGAGGTTCACCACCTTTTAACTCTGCTATATATGGTAAAATTTGATGATAAAACATTTCCTGCATTTCTACAGGAGGTCCTGGTAAAGCCATGCAAAGAACTTTTTGTCCATCTTCTCGTTGAATAAAGCCTCTAAAACCTGGAGCTGTTCCTTTAGGATTTGGAATTCTTTCAAAACCTTTTGGAATTAACGTTTGGCTCTCATTTGCTCCATAAATTTTCTCTCCAATCCTAGAATAAAGCTCATCCCAAGCTTCTTGATTTTTTTCAAGAGGGACTTTTGCACTTTTTGCAATTACACTTCTTGTAAGATCATCACAAGTAGGTCCCAAACCACCAGTAAATATTATGATGTCACTATCTTTAATATATTCGTTCAATTGCGAAAAAATATTAGCATCATCTGGAACAATTATTATTCTACGAATTTCATATCCTAAATTTGACAATTCATGGGCTACAAGTTGTCCATGACCATCTTTAATCACACCCCTGGTCAACTCACTACCAATAATAAAAAGCGAAACTTTATTATAATTCATTATTTATCTCTTTTTTTTAATAACTTTAAAACAAGACCAAAACCTAACAATAATAAGCCAATAATTCCCATAGCTTTTCCAAACCAATCATTGTACCTAGTATAAAGTGTTTCGGATTTTTCAGTAAAAACAGGAACATCATATATGTGCCAATAAGCTTTAAAAGGTGTCATTGGGTCAATTATTTTTCCAATTGGACTTATCATACAGGAAATACCTGAATTGGTACTTCTTATTGTGGTCTTTCTATTTTCAATAGATCTAAAGGTAGCCATTGCTGCATGTTGCATTTCTGCACTTACTACTCCAGACCAAGAATCATTAGTCATATTTAATATAACATCTGCACCATTTTTTACAAAATTTGCACAGACATCTCCAAAAACATCTTCAAAACAAATTGGTGTTGAAAATTTAACACCTTCAGCTGTTGTAAAAACTACACTTTCATCACCTTTTTCCCACCAGTGAAAGTCGTTTGCTTTAAGAAGTTTATAAAGCAATGGAAGCTGTTTTTCATAAGGAAAATGTTCTGTAAAAGGAACAAGATGCTGCTTTCTATAAGTTTGTTTAATTTCACCTTCATCAAAGAAAATTACTGTATTGTAATTTTTTCTATTCCAATTATCATCTTCATCGTAAGCACTTAAACTTGAATCATCAATAACACCTTCTGGATTTCCAGTAACAAGTGGAACAGGGAGTCCTTTTCCAAAATTCACAAAATCATCTACTAGTTGAGTTGTTTTAGGGTCTTTCTCATTAGGATGTTTTGTATGCCAATTAACAGAAGGTACAAAAGCTGTTTCAGACCAAAGAATGATATCTGGATCTTCTCTTAAAGCTTCTAAACTCATTCGAGAAAGATTTGTAAAATTCATCTTATAAGTTGAATAACCACCTTCCCAGGAATCGGCATTATGTTGTACGGTTGCAACTCTCCAATTCAAGTCCGGTTCTTTATTATTCCAGTAAGAAATTGAAAAAAGTCCATAAACGATGGTAATTAAAACAAAAACTGCATAACTTATAACCGCTATCTTTTCTTTTTTTATGGTTTGCCACAAGCCAAATTGCCTATTGTTATAATAATCACTAAGCCAATTTCCAAGGAATATCTGTGGAAGTACTAACATAAAAGTTATACCCCAGACTCCTGTGATATCTGCGATTTGAATTAGAATCCTATATTTGTAGATTGCATAACCTAAAGTTCCATAGGGATATCCTGCAAACCAAGATTGGCTTAAATAGGCATAAGCTACCCAAATTACTGCTTCAACCAAAAATGCCCACTTTTTGAAAAGTGTCAATGCTGCTTTCAAAGCTAAAAAGGCAAAAATTAACTCAACACCCTTAATTAGAGGTGCTATCAAAATTGCCAAAGGATGAAAAGATTTGAGCCAGTAATTAAAGCATAAATAAAAAATAAAGCCAAAAAGAAATCCATAAAATGGAATCAACTTCCAAGTTGTATTTTTTATTACAGCAAACATTCCAACAAGAGAAAAAAAGGCAAAAAAACAAAGCCCTTTATCCGTTAAAAATCCTGGAAATGCAAAGGAATAAACAAGAGCCGTAATTACCAATACTAAAACCTCAGAACATAAAGTCCTGAGGTTTCTGCTTTGAGGTCCTACTTCGTTGGAAATAGAAATTTTCTTCATTTATTCAGGCTCTCTTAAATTCCAAACCTCGTCTTTAATTTCCTTTCCCGGTCTAAATACAGCAACACCATGTGTTTGTACCTTTACGGTATCACCAGTTTTTGGATTTCTTGCCTTATCTCTACCCTTACGAGTTTTGATTTCAAAAGTTCCAAATCCTCTTAATTCAATAATCTGTTCTTTCTTTAATCCAGATTTTACTTCTTCAAAAAAACTGTCAATTA
>Ga0172378_10004170_pt1 | contig 13560 bp, 7 predicted proteins | sample GrowelOW332metaG_FD_119755 | JGI IMG/M metagenome (GOLD analysis project Ga0172378, IMG submission 119755) | Groundwater microbial communities from an aquifer near a municipal landfill in Southern Ontario, Canada - Pumphouse #3_1 metaG | ecosystem: Environmental > Aquatic > Deep subsurface >...
AAATACACCAAAGAAGAATTATTCAAAGAATTTACCTACGACGAAAAAGGGAAAATTTGTTTAGATAAGGCCGAAGCCGAAAACAAAATACGCAAATTAGGTTGCTACGAAAAACTGTATCGTATCAAATTAGAAGCCGATTATTTAGCTAAATTGGCATGGGAAGGTGCGCGTATGCGTTATGGAGAGACGTTATCAGATGAACTCATAGAACGCATTGTGTTCGAATTACACATTATGAAAACGATGGGTTTCCCAGGTTATTTTCTTATTGTACATGATTATATACGAGCAGCACGCGAAGAATTAGGTGTTTCGGTAGGACCAGGACGTGGTTCTGCAGCAGGTTCGGTCGTAGCTTATTGCTTACGCATTACCGATATTGATCCTTTAAAATACGATTTACTGTTTGAACGTTTTCTAAATCCCGATCGTATTTCGATGCCCGATATTGACGTCGATTTTGATGACGATGGACGTGGCGCTGTGATTGATTGGGTAACCAAAAAATATGGTAAAGAAAAAGTAGCACATATCATTACGTATGGCACCATGGCGACCAAATCTTCGATCAAAGATGTTGGTCGCGTACAAAAAGTACCCTTGGCTAAAGTCAACCAATTAACCGGATTTATACCCGATAAATTCAGTGATCAACTAGCGGACAAAATCACTAAAAAAGTACCAAAAGTTAACATTAAAAATTGTCTTAAATATGTTCCTGAATTAAAAGAAGCGGTTGAAGGTGATGATTTGAATATTTCATCCATGCTCACCTATGCTGAAGAGCTAGAAGATACGGTGCGTCAAGTGGGTATTCATGCCTGTGGCGTGATTATTGGTGCTGATGACCTCACTAAATTTGCGCCTTTGGCAACCGTAAAAGATCGTGCCACCAACGAAGATGTATTGGTGACACAATATGACGGACATGTCGTAGAATCTGTAGGACTTATCAAAATGGACTTTTTAGGGCTTAAAACCCTTTCCATTATAAAAGAGGCACTCAGTAATATCAAAAAATCACATGGAATTGATATTGATATAGATGCGATCCCTATTGACGATAAAGAAACCTATCAGCTTTACGCCGAAGGTAAAACGGTAGGTACATTCCAATTTGAGTCAACAGGAATGCAAAAGTATCTACGGGAATTAAAACCAACTGTTTTCGAAGATTTAATTGCCATGAATGCCTTGTACCGACCTGGTCCAATGGATTACATTCCTCAATTTATTGCTCGTAAACAAGGACGCGAAGAGATAACCTACGATATTCCTGTCATGGAAACGTACCTTAAAGAAACGTATGGCATTACGGTTTATCAAGAACAGGTCATGCTACTTTCACGTTTACTGGGTGGATTCACACGTGGTCAATCCGACGCTCTACGAAAAGCTATGGGTAAAAAAATCATCTCTGTATTGAATGATTTAAAACCTAAATTTATAGAAGGCGGCAAAAAAAATGGTCACGACCCAAAAATCTTAGATAAAATCTGGAAAGATTGGGAAAAATTTGCTTCATACGCCTTCAATAAATCACATGCCACCTGTTATTCTTGGATTTCGTACCAAACAGCTTACCTCAAAGCTCATTATCCCGCTGAATTCATGGCGGCCAACTTAACGCGAAATCGCGATAACATTACGGACGTAACCAAATTTATGGACGAATGTAAAGCGATGAAACTAAGCGTAAAAGGTCCGGATGTCAATGAATCTGATTTGAATTTCACGGTGAATAAAGCTGGTGATATCCGATTCGGACTAGGTGGAATTAAAGGCGTAGGTGAAGGTGCCGTAGAAGCTATTGTACAAGAGCGCAAAGCAAATGGACCCTATACGAGCGTTTACAACTTCATAGAACGGGTAAATTTAAGTGCCTGTAACCGTAAAGCGCTAGAAAGTTTAGCTTTAGCTGGCTCATTCGATACATTCGACGAAATGAAGCGAGAACATTTTTTTGCAACCAACCATAAAGGTGAACTAACGATTGATTCACTTATTCGCTATGGCAACCGTTACCAACAAGATCAAGCCCTCACACAAAATTCACTATTTGGAGGACTAGACACTGTTGAAATAAGCAAACCTGAAATTCCAAATGCTCCTGAATGGTCGTCACTAGAACGTTTAAACAAAGAAAAGGATTTAATCGGGATTTATCTCTCGTCTCATCCGCTCGATCGCTACCGTATTCCCTTGGAATATGGATGTTCAACACATATGACCGATATGCCAGACCTTAAAACGGCTGGACAAAATGCTATGTTTACCGTTGGAGGTATGATTATAGGGGCACGTGAAGGTATTACCAAAAATAATCGTCCTTATGGCATTCTTACCGTTGAAGATTATTCTGGTCAATTTGAATTTCCTTTATTTGGGAAAGACTTTGTTGAATTTGGAAAATTCTTAAAAAAAGATTTATTCGTACTCATTAAAGGTAAAGTACAAGAACGAGGTTCTGATTGGAAAAAATATCCCAAAGAGGACGCATCCAATAGCCCCAAAGAATGGGAATTAAAAATTACTTCTATTGAAATGTTAGAAGATTGTTACACCTCATTGATTCAAAAAATAACCATTGCCCTCCCATTATCACACATCAATAAGATGAATAATACCGATTTATTATCGCTTATTGAAACGAATATAGGCAAAACAGACTTATACCTACAAGTACACGATGTAGAATCAAGCACACTGGTTGTCCTACGCTCAAAAAAATACAAGGTACACGTTTCATCGGCTCTGATTGATGGATTGAAAGAACTAGAAGCAGCCGAATTATTAGAATTCAAAGTTAATGGTTAATTTGTTAATAACTTTTTTTGATAACTAACCATAATTATCCTATTTTTGTTCTCGGTAATTCTATTAACATAAATTTTAACGTAATATATTATGGCTCATCTCATTCAGGATTCAAATTTTGACGAATTATTAGCAAATAATTCACTAGTTGTGGTAGATTTCAGTGCCACTTGGTGCGGACCTTGTAGAATGGTAACACCAATTATTGAAGAATTAGCTGGTACCTATGAAGGTCGTGCCTTTATTGGTAAAGCGGATATCGAAGAAGCTATCGAATTGACAGAAAAATACGGCATCCGAAGTGTACCTACCATTCTATTTTTCAAAAATGGCGAGTTACTCAGTGATAAATTTGTCGGCGCCGTTTCAAAAAACATATTAGTAGAAAAAATTGAATCTTTATTGTAAAATATACTTTACCTAAAAAAAGGCACGAAACAACACATCACGCTGTTTCGTGCCTTTTTTAGGTAATTTTCAATAAAAAAAACAGAAAATCAATAGATTTTAGTACCTTTGCCACCTTTCGAGAAAACACTTTTTATAAGCGATTTTTATAGATGAAACAAATACGTAATTTTTGTATTATTGCACACATTGACCATGGTAAAAGTACCTTGGCCGACCGCTTATTGGAATATACAAACACAGTGGCTGGTAAGGAAATGCAAGCACAAGTACTCGACAATATGGATTTGGAGCGTGAACGCGGCATTACCATTAAGAGTCATGCCATCCAAATGAGTTACAAACTCAACGACGTAGAATATATTTTCAACCTCATTGACACCCCCGGTCACGTCGATTTTTCATACGAAGTATCCCGTTCTATTGCTGCTTGCGAAGGAGCTTTACTCATTGTAGATGCTACTCAAGGAATCCAAGCACAGACTATTTCCAATTTATACATGGCTCTAGAGCATGATCTAGAAATTATTCCCATCATGAATAAGATGGACATGGATAACGCCATGCCCGAAGAAGTAGAAGATCAAATAGTAGAGTTAATAGGCTGTAAACGTGAAGAAATTCTACGTGCAAGCGGAAAAACAGGTTTAGGTGTAAGTGATATTCTTGAAGCCATTGTCAAACGTATCCCAGCACCAAAAGGTGACCCAGAAGCACCATTACAATGCTTAATCTTCGACTCTGTATTTAACTCATTTAGAGGAATTATTGCTTATTTCAAGATAGAAAACGGAACTATAAACAAAGGAGATTTAGTCAAATTTGTAAATACCGAAAAAGAGTATTATGCTGAAGAAATAGGCATTTTAAAACTGGAAATGTCTCCCACAAAAACTTTAAGTGCAGGAGATGTAGGCTATATTATTTCTGGCATAAAAACCTCAAGAGAAGTAAAAGTAGGTGACACCATCACCCATGTTAAACGTCCTTGTCCAAAATCAATCGAAGGTTTCCAAGAAGTAAAACCAATGGTATTTGCTGGCGTTTACCCTATCGACACCGAAGATTTTGAGGACTTACGCTCTTCTATCGAAAAACTTCAATTAAATGATGCGTCATTGACATTCGAGCCAGAATCGTCGGCAGCACTAGGGTTTGGCTTCCGTTGCGGCTTTTTGGGAATGCTTCACATGGAAATTATTCAAGAGCGACTCGATAGAGAGTTCAACATGAATGTCATTACCACAATACCAAACGTTTCGTACAAAGTCTATACAAACAAAGGCAACTTAATTGAAGTTCATAATCCATCTGGATTACCTGATATTATGGCAATTGATCACATAGAAGAACCCTACATCCGTTCTTCTATCATTACACGGACAGACTACATCGGACCAATAATGACACTTTGCCTTGGGAAACGGGGTGAATTGGTCAAACAAAATTATATCTCAGGCAACCGCATGGAGTTAATTTACGATATTCCTTTAGGCGAAATTGTATTTGATTTTTACGACCGACTCAAAAGTATTTCTAAAGGATATGCCTCCTTTGATTATCACTTGAATGGTTTTCGTCCTTCAAAATTAGTAAAATTGGATATTTTACTAAATGGAGAATCTGTAGATGCCCTTTCGTCACTTATTCATGTGGATAACACCCTTTCACTTGGTCGCCGTATGTGTGAAAAGCTGAAAGAATTAATTCCTCGTCAACAATTTGACATCGCTGTACAAGCAGCCATTGGAGCTAAAATTATTTCGCGCGAAACTATCAAAGCGGTTCGTAAAGACGTAACTGCCAAGTGTTATGGTGGCGACGTTTCACGTAAACGTAAGTTATTAGAAAAACAGAAAAAAGGTAAAAAACGCATGAAGCAAATTGGGAATGTAGAAGTGCCGCAAAAAGCATTTCTGGAAGTTTTAAAATTAGATTAAAAACTTTTTTAAATTTATAAACTTTTTTAAATTATTTATGGAAGAACTTAATTTTATCATGCCATTATGGGCATCAATTCCGTTCGTAATTATGCTCTTGGCAATTGCCATTGGTCCATTAGTTGCGAGCAAATGGTGGGATCACAATCGGAATAAGCTAATTATTTCATTGGCATTAGCTACTCCTACAGCTATTTTTTTAATCATGAATGGACTTTCAGGGCATTTAGAGGACACCGTATTGCTCGATTACATCCCTTTTATTGTCTTACTCTGTTCTTTATTTGTAATTACTGGAGGAATTCATATCTCAGGCGACATTAAGGCCAAACCATCGATTAATACTCTATTCTTAGCTATTGGCTACGTTTTGGCATCACTAATGGGAACGACTGGAGCGGCCATGTTACTTATACGCCCCTTAATCACGACTAATCAACAACGCAAACATACCACGCATACCATTTTATTCTTCATTGCTGCTGTAGCGAACTGTGGTGGGTTATTAACACCACTTGGTGATCCTCCGTTATTTTTACTTTACTTACGTGGAACACCTTTTACATGGTTCTTTAATTTATTACCCGAATGGGCCTTCACAGGTGCTCTATTACTTCTCGTTTATTTTGTGATAGATTCTTATTTTTACAAAAAAGAAGATTGGGTAAATTTATCAGCCGATACCCGTGAAGTTAAGAAAATTAAAATAACAGGTTCCATTAATTTTATATATTTAATTGGTGTTGTATTATCTGTTGCATTTATTAACAGTGGTACCATACCTGAAATGGGTGCTGAAGATGCTCCTATTTGGCTCAAATTCTTTAGAGAAATTGTGTTATTAGCCATGATTGGATTATCTCTTTATACAACAAAAAAATCAGTCCGTGCCGACAATAAATTTTCATGGGCTCCTATTATTGAAGTAGCTTACCTCTTTTTAGGTATATTTATAACCATGACTCCTGCATTAATTTGGTTAAGCCAACATGCTGCAAGTTTTGGAATTACTAAACCTTGGCAATTTGTATACTCTACAGGAGCGTTAAGTGCTTTCTTAGATAATACGCCAACCGCAGTAGCATTCTATAATGTAGCATTAGGTTTAGTTAATAGCGGACAGGCAATACCTGAAATAGCAGGGGTTCCAGAACTATTATTAAGAGGCATTTGTGTTGGAGCTGTATTTTTTGGTTCAATGACTTACATTGGTAATGGACCAAACTTTATGGTAAAATCCATTGCTGAGGAAAGTGGTATCAAGATGCCTAGTTTCTTTGGCTATATGTTCAAATTTTCATTAATCATTTTATTACCAATTTACATTTTGGTACAATTATTATTTTTGTAAGATATAGATTATGACTAAGCGTTCGGTAAAAAAGAAAACAACTAGGCCTAAAAAAGGCGCAGAGAAACCTATATTACCTTACATCCTAATTGGATTGGCTATCACTATTACTATTATTGTAGGAATAGAAATTGATGCACATTTACAAAAGGGAGCTTTGCGCACAGTGGTGAAAACCTGTGATTTTTGTGAAAATTCTACAGTCCCAATAAAGTCTAAAGATAACTTTAGAGATTACAACGGCGTACATTTAGAACAAGCGATAGTCAACGGATTAGATAAACCATTCAAAACAAACAAAGATTTTGAAGATCACGTAGATTCTCTTGTTAAAATTGGCCGTTTAGTAGAAGTTAGAAACAGTAAATATTATATAGTTCGTGATTTAACTCATTCGTACCCTTATCTGATACCCGAAGCAGTGGTATTATTAGAAGATATTGGCATACTTTTTCAAGCTAAATTAGAAGAACATGGTTTACCTAACTATCGGTTTGAAATCTCTTCATTATTACGCACTGAGGAGATGCAACGAGTTCTCACAAGAATCAATAGGAATGCTACACCAAACGGAACAGCTCACTATTATGGTACGACATTCGATATCGCCTTTCATAAATATGAACGCGATGGTGACCGATTTGAAGACTCTGAAATTGAAGGAATTATGAAACAAACATTACGTGAAATGCGTCAAAAATGTCGATTCTTGATTGTCAAAGAATCACGCAACAAATGTTTCCACATGACCGTTGTAAAATGTAAAAATGGCTAATTAATACTTCATTTAAAATAAAAAAGGCGAATCAAATTGATTCGCCTTTTTTATTTTAAATGAAGTGTAGTTTATTGAATCTTAGTAATCAGTGCGACTGCATAGGCAGCCATGCCCTCTTCACGACCTACAAAACCCATTCTCTCATTAGTTGTAGCTTTAATAGAAATAACATCCATATCTACGCCCATCACTTCAACTAAGGCCTCTTGCATCTCGGGAATATAGGAATTAATTTTGGGTTGTTCTGCACAAAGTGTACAGTCAATATTACCAATTTCATATCCTTTTTCACGCAAAAGTAAAACCGTTTGCATCAATAAGAGTTTACTATCTATCTGTTCAAATTCTTCACTTGTATCAGGAAAATGAAAGCCAATATCACGCATATTCGCAGCACCCAACAAAGCATCGCAAATCGCATGTATCAAAACATCCGCATCTGAATGACCCAATAAACCAAACGGAGCATCTAGTTTAATTCCTCCCAACCAAAGTTCACGATCAACAACAATTTGATGCACGTCATATCCAAAACCAACACGTATTTTCATACTATTTTCCTCCATTTATGACAAAAAAAGCGACCAAGTAAGTCGCCTTTTTATTGAGATACTATTTATATTATCTATCTGTTAAAGATCTAATTCCATCAATATCAAATGCTAACGAAAAACGTAACGTTTGATCCAATGGATTATTTTGTGCCAACGAAACAACATAACCGACATCTAATTTAAAGGCTGACATTTTAAAACCTGCACCTACTGTGAAATATTTACGATTGCCTTTATTAGCACTTTCGTTATGATAACCTGCACGAGCAAAAAATTGTTCATTATAAGCATATTCCATACCCAGCGCAAAATTAATTTCTTCCATTTCTTCGGAAAAACCACCAGGTGCATCGGAGAATGACCAAGCTAAACCTTTCATCACAGAAAGATTATTATATTGATCTTCACTCATTCCCCATGTGCTATCATCATTAGGGTCATAACCTTCAGTAAATTTAGAATTTCTAGAAGGTACCAATAATTTATCAAAGTCTAAACTAACGGACAAACGATTGTAGCGATCGAATGGTACTAAGTAAGAAGCTCCAAAACGTAAATCAGTTGGTAAAAAATTACTTGTTTCGAACTTATCATAAGAAACCTTAGAACCTAAATTAGATAAATTAAAACCAATACCTAATTTTGATTCACCCGTTTTAATATCAATAGGTAAGGCATAATAACCATTAATATCGGCTGAAAAAGCATAACCAGGATAATATTCCTCACTTCGAGTACTCAAATCGGAACAAATAAAACGAAATGCTACACCCATAGAGAAATGTTCAGATAACATACGCGAATAACCGGCATCGAAAGCCAATTCATAAGGTTTTACAGGAATTGGCACCGCATCAGCACTTTCGCGCAATTGAATTTCGCCAAGCGAGAAATAGCGTAAAGAGGCAGACACAGTACCTGCCATATCACTAATTTTATAATAACCGGCCAAATAAGCCAAGTCAATATCATTTACACCCAAACTACGCAACCAAGGCGTATACGAAAATGCAAAACCTGCGCTACTAGTAGCTTGTGCGTATTTGGAAGAATTCCAATGTTGAGAATTAACATCTGGTGTTGTTGCCACGCCAACCTCACCCATACCACCAGCCACAGCATCTGGACCAATAGAGAGTGACGGAACGCCTGTCAAAAGAGGATTTAATTGATCGCTAAGACCCTCTGTAGTCTGAGCGAAAGCGGTCAATGATGTGCAAAAAATCAAAACCGATACTACAATTTTTTTCATACAAATTTTATAAAATTACTATTATTATTTTTAAAATATAATAAACAGAAAACGTTAAGACGCCTCTTTTTATTGCCCTTTAATCATTAATTTAAAAGTCTTAATCACTTTTTCGCTGTCTGAAACAGCTACATCCATGCGAACCAGATAAATACCTGGACGAACAGAACCTGTAAAATCCCATTCAATTTCAGTACGATTATCATACGTAAAAACAGTTTGATCGCCACTAAAAACTAAACGACCAGATAAATCATATACGGAAGCCGTTACACTTAACGGTTGTTCTGGGCGATCGTGTACGTATACAAAGTTAGCTACATTAACAGCTGGATTAGGATAAGCAAACATCTCAGATATGATTGGCTGCAATCCCTTTTCTACAATAAATTCTAATTCAGCGGTTGAGGAGTTATTTTGCAAATCCCAAACACGAAATAACATATGATGTTTTCCTTCATCCAAGTTATACAATTGGTAATCAATCGTACCGCTCTGATAATTACCTATTTCGGTATTATAGTAGAAATTTAGAGACTTTTCGAGTAATGGATTATTATCCAATTTCAAAATAATATCATGTCCAATACCATTACCAATAGCATTAATACCACATTCATCATACACCTTTGCCACAAACAATGGTGATTCGTTTACTTTATCTCCCGATTTAAAATTTGGAGAATTTAAATAGATTTGTAAATCAGGACCTTGATTTTCCCAAATCACATTAGAATCTTCACCACCTATGATGAAATTTTCGTAATAACCATTGGCTTCATAGTCCTGAGTTTCGTCAGCAGCATAATAAACAATACGCCCAGAGCCATAGCTATAGCGAATATCTTTAGGCACAATAAAATCAGCCACAAAACTGCCATCAACCACTTTCGCCGAACCTACGAATAAAGCATTCGTACGATTAGTAAACACATAAGGAATCTTAAGTGAATCAACCGTAACATCGTTAGATAACGTTTGAATAGTTTCCTTCTTATCAAATACCGAGATATTGACGTAACCATTAAAATCTTCTGCAGAAACTCCTTGAGCATTTTCAAGATGACCAACTAAACGTACCTTGCTCAAAGCCCTAATAGTATCAGTAGCCACATCTAAATCAACAAATTTCACACTATCTGTCACTACATTATGTGTAGCTGGATAAGCTAACTCCAATGCTGGATCACCCAATAAAGTAAAGTTCATTTTATTAGCATCACCAGAACGAGCATTTTTAGCATTGCGCATAATATCACCCAAGCGCAAGCGATTACCAGAAGCATCACGAGCAAATACATTTTTAACAAACTCACGATTTAAATAATAATTAGGCCCTGCATAAACAGTACGTGTAGTCGTATATAACGCAATACCACCACCATGAGGATTAAGAAAAACTTTTTCACCACCACTCTGACGAGGTGTATCAAAGCGACTAAAATCACAGGTAGCCGTAACGAACAATGGCAATTTTTCATTATACATATTTTCAATACGTTCCGTAGTCAAAATGCCCTCATTCGTCCAGGCATTATAACCTCCATGACCCATAAAGTTAATCATTAACGTACCAAATTTTATGTAATTATCAAATAATTCGCGTACCAATGGATAACTCTCACCTGAAGCTGAAACTTCTTGTGTGTAAGCATCTAAATAAAGCTTACGAACTAACACATCAGGATTAAGTCGCATCGTTAATTCAGCTACACTATCACAATCTTTGACATGTAAATTATTATCACCATCATCAGCCAAAAATACAACTTGATTTTTCCAACTGCCTTTAATTTCATTATTCATGTAACCAATGGCTTTATCAACAGCTATTTTAGCTTGCTCAACTGTATAAACGGGGAAACGACCAACACCAACATCCAAACGTTCGGATGGCAATTTAACACCCTCATTATCATCGAGAAAAGCGAAATAGTCATCAGAAACATATGATTCAGTACCATGAACAGAATTGAGCGACTGATAAGTCAACAATTTATTAATATCAATATCGGTACTAATAATTTTTCGATTATCAAAATTTCCATCACCAAACAACAAAAGGTAACGTGGTAAATTAATTGATGTAGCTCTATCGTAAAACATTTTGACAAAACGACGATAAGCAGTCGCATCAGGCGTTCCTGATGAAAATTCATTAAAAATCAAATTAGCATCTACCACATGAGTTGACAAACCGTCTAGGTCACTGTGTGCTTGAGCTAATCGTTGAGCTTCAGACATGAATTCGCTAGGTGCCAAAATTAACATATCCACTTGAGGCAAAGCGTGTAAATTTTGGTTGGAAACCTCGCCAATAACTACAGGTGTCAAAAATGTACCTGCAGGATCAACCGCTACATATTCTTTGAGAGTGGAAGTGTTAGTTGCAAACTTTAATTGGTCACCTGTCAACGTTACCGGAACACGTTTAATCGTCAGCGGATCGGTCAAGTTCCAAATTTGAGTAGAAGCAGTAGCACCTTGTACTACAAAACGACGAAGCTTGTCAACATTCAAAGAGTCAACATTTCTAAAAAACAAAGGAACATCACTGGTTAATTTCAGTAATCGTTTAACATTTAATTCAAAAAAGTTGAGCCAACCTTGTCCACTTGCATCGGTGTAAGTAAGCGATACATTTAATTGATTTGTAGGAATAGGATCAAAATAGAATGCTGGAGAAGTTATGGCTGTTTTAGCATGTTCATACACAGGTACATTTGCCATAGACTGTACACTAAGAGAACCTATAGTGGTATTATTGATTTTTGCCACAAATGTTGATAGTAATTGAGAATTCGCAGCAACACTTAATCGAAATGTCGCGGTTGAATCCAATACATTCGGAAGTGAATAAGAATAATTATAGGTTAATTTAGTAGAATTAAATTCTTCACCATAAAATTCACGTCCAGAACTGACCAAATTTACCAAATCCTTTTCTTGTACTAAATAATCAGTAAAAGACAAAATATCTTCAGTTGGTGTTCCTAATTCTTGAGGTTCAGCTTCAATTTTTTTACCTATTCCAGCATCTGAAGTCACAAAATAATAACCATCATTAGAATAGACATTTTGAGTATGTTGAAACAACTCTGAAGACGTGTTATATTCCCAAGACGTAGGACCTTGTCCATAAAATAAGATATAATCACCAGCACCAAATTGGCCATCACTTTTGGTATAAGTGTAGGTGGCAATTTCTGGCAAATCATCAATGTAAGGTGTCGCAAAATTTTCATTCAACATGGCACCACCATAACCAAACACACGAACCGTAGCAGGCGAAATACCCATTGCAACGAGGGCTTCGTAGGTCAATTTGTAAATGCCTGTTTTATCTACACTAACTTTGACAAAACGTCCACTTTTCAATACTGAGTTTGAGGCATATCTATCAGCACTCAATGCGGCTTCTGTAGGTGTAAACAACGGCGTTTGAAGCGGTTTTAAATCAAATGATTGCAATTTCTTAACCTTACCATTTTCAAGGATAAAAGGAAATATATCAAGCAAATAAGACACTTGCTTACGTTCAGTTACCAATCGAAATTCATAAGTTAATTGGGTAGGGATATTGCCTATTTGACCAATTACAATCGGTAATTCTTGAGGAGTACAATCAATAAAATGAGCATTTTCAATACTTACTTTTTGATTTTTGGCAAGAGACAACGCATATGAGGGCAATACAGAACTTCTTTCATAGTGGCCATCTTCGAGGCTAACAACTGACTTAAAAGCACTATCGGTCGTCCATTTTTCAATAGGCAACCAACGCAATTGGTAAGATTGTGCATTCGCAAACAATACTACCAATAGCAAACAAAATACAAGTGCGATTTTCTTCATATATACGTAAACGAAATAACTGCAAAAATAATAAAAAAATCAATGCAAAATGGAGAGAAAAGTAATAAATTACAATTTTATATAACTATTTAACGAAAAAATCAAGCATTTTATTGCCTTCGAGAAAACCTTCCAAGTGATCACCAATAGCAACTGGTCCTACTCCAGCAGGTGTACCTGTATAAATCAAGTCTCCAATTTTCAAGGTAAAAAACCGACTTACATAAGCAATTAATTGATTCACAGAAAATAACATATCGCTAGTGTTACCATTTTGCACCTCTACGCCATTTTTCAAAAGCTTAAACTGTATTGCCTCCGAATTAGGAAGTGCCGAAATCGGCTGAAATCCACTAATAACAGCTGAATTATCAAATGCTTTAGAAATTTCCCAAGGTGCGCCCAAAGTGCGCTGATGATGCTGCAAATCACGGGCTGTAAAATCGATGCCCAAAGCCACTTCATCATAATAACGAGATGCAAACTTTTCGCTAATATTCTTTCCTAAACGATTGATACGTACAACCAATTCGGCTTCATATTCTATCTGATTTGAAAAATCAGGAATAAAAAAAGGCTTATTTTCACGAAGTAATGCAGAA
>Ga0172378_10004171_pt1 | contig 13558 bp, 13 predicted proteins | sample GrowelOW332metaG_FD_119755 | JGI IMG/M metagenome (GOLD analysis project Ga0172378, IMG submission 119755) | Groundwater microbial communities from an aquifer near a municipal landfill in Southern Ontario, Canada - Pumphouse #3_1 metaG | ecosystem: Environmental > Aquatic > Deep subsurface >...
ACACCGCTTATTTTGCATAAATTTTTAGCACATTCGGCGGCTATATTAAGGGCAGTTCCACGCCAGCCTGCATGGGCGGCGCCGATTCCGCATATTTTCCCGTTTCTTCTAGCTTCAAGCAGAATGGGAACACAGTCAGCTGTTTTTACTGCTGGGGAAACGCCGTTGTCTTTTGTAACATATCCGTCAAGAGAGCAGGTTGCTCCCTTATAGTATCCCATGCCTATGTCTGAGATGGTAAGATTCATAATTTTGTTTGAGTGTATCTGAGGCACGGAGACGACACTTTGTGGTGTGATGCCGACAGCTTTTGCAAACAGATTTAGGTTGTAAAGCACGGTTTCTCTGTCATCTCCTCTGTTAAAGGCAAGATTAAGAGCTTTTGTGTGGGGGAATTTACTTTCCCCACCTATTCTTGTTGAAAACCCATGCGGAGAGAGAAGAAAAGAGGATTTAAAATATTTAACACCATTATCTGCTGTTACTATATACATATCGGCAATCTATACCTTTCCTCAAAATCAGTGTATTATCATCCGTTTGCTTTTTCAGCTTTATAGTATATTTTTCCTGACTGCATATTGTTACCTAAAAGCTCGCTTACTGATACGAATTCATACCCTTGATTGTCAAGTTCGGCAACTATTATGCAAAAAGCTTCATAGGAATTTTCATATATATCATGCATCAGCACTATATCCCCATCACTCACATTGGATAGCACATTTTCGACTATCTTATCAATATTTTTTTGCTTTTCAGCCTCGTTTTCACTTTTGTTTTTCCAATCCTCACTGTCAACATCCCATAAAATAATAGAATATGGACAAGCAGATAAACGCGACTCAGAAATACGACCGCCTGGGGGACGTAGCAAAAAAGTATCGGAGTTTGTATATTTTTTTATTTCTTTTGCTGTCTTACTTAACTCACTATTGTAGCTATCATTGGTGCAGTTGTCAAAAAACACCTTGTGTGTATAGCCGTGAATACCGATATCCCAACCGTTATCTAAGGCGTATTTGAGAACTTTCCCCGTATTTATATCAATTCTGTTTCCCACAACAAAAAAAGTTGCGGCACCGTTATATTTATGAAGTTCATCAATAAATTTAATTGTACGTGTTTCATGTGGTCCGTCATCAAAAGTGAAAGCAACCTTCTTATTTTTTAATGGCTTTTCAGTTTCAGGAGTATTTTGAGATTCAGTCTGATTAGTTTTTGAAGTTGTATTTTCAGGTGGGGAATTCTCCTTACCTTTGTTGTTGCTATATACAAGTATCATTGAAACAGATGCCATGGTAAAAACAAGTACCATTAAAACAGTAAATATCAAATTGAGTTTTTTTGACTTCATATTATCCTTTCCTTTATACTTAATGACGAAAAACAAACAGGGATGCCGCATAAAAACGCGACATCCCCATCAATCAACTTACAGCGTAATTGTGCGTATTTTGATCATTCCGTTGATAGTCTTGAGTTTTTCAAGAATGCCTTCGGGTAACTTGCCATTTATGTCAACAACAGTATATGCGTTGTTGCCTTTGGATTTGTTAGTCAAATTTTCAATATTTATCTGATGCTCGGAGAGGGCACCGGAAATTTGTGTAAGAATGGATGGAATATTTGCATGAAGCAAGCAGATACGAAGATCGCCAACTTCAGGAAGATCAATTGTGGGGAAGTTAACACTGTTTTTGATTGTGCCATAACGGATAAATTCATCAAGCTGTTTTGCCGCCATTATAGCGCAATTATCTTCGCTCTCCTCAGTTGAAGCACCGAGATGAGGAATACAAATTATATTTTTGCCGCCAAGAACATCTTCTGTGGGGAAGTCTGTTACATATTTTGCGACTCTGCCACTTTCGGTAGCTTCTTTTATATCAGCCGCATTTACAAGGTCGGCACGAGAGAGATTAATTATTTTCACGCCGTCTTTCATTGTGGCAATGGATTTTTTGCAAATCATATTTTTTGTATCATTTGTTGCTGGAACATGAAGAGTGATATAATCGGATTTTTCAAAAATTTCATCGAAAGTAGCAGCTCTCTTTACTGAACGTGAGAGGTTCCATGCGCCTTCAACAGAAAGGAATGGGTCACAGCCGATAACATCCATACCAAGATGTGTTGCAGCAGTTGCAACCATACCGCCTATTGCACCAAGACCGATAACCCCGAGTGTTTTACCTGCAAGCTCTGTTCCTCCGAAAGCAGATTTTCCACTCTCAACAGCTTTTGCAACGCCTTCAGTTCCGTTAAGCGTTTTTGCCCATTCGACGCCGCCGATAATATCTCTTGCACTAAGCAGAAGTGCGCAGATAGCAAGTTCTTTAACTCCGTTTGCGTTAGCTCCAGGTGTGTTGAAAACAACGATACCTGTTTCAGTACAACGGTCTATTGGAATATTATTGACACCTGCGCCGCAGCGTGCGATAGCAAGCAGGCTCTTATCAAATGCCATATCGTGGAGAGCGGCAGAACGAACCATGATAGCGTCAGCATTTACTGCGTCGGCGGCAACATTGTAATCTTTTCTGTCAAAAAGATCGGTGCCACATTGGGCTATCTTATTAATCAGTTTTATATTATTCATTACAAATTATCCTTTCAGAATTATGCTTTGGGATTATTTTTTGCAAAGTCTTTCATGAATTCGACAAGCAGCGCAACGCCCTCACGAGGCATAGCATTATAAATTGAGGCTCTCATACCGCCGACAGAACGATGACCTTTAAGGTTTTTGAAACCTGCTTTTGAAGCTTCTGATGCAAACTTTTTGTCAAGTTCAGCATCCCCAGTGACAAATGTTATGTTCATCATAGAACGGCTTTCGGGTTTTACGGGAGCTATATAATAATTTTGTGAATCTATATAGTTGTAGAGAAGATCGGCTTTATCGCTATTGATTTTCTTCATCTCATCAAGTCCGCCGAGAGAGAGAATCCATTCATAAACGAGTTTTGCTATGTAAATAGTGTAGCAAGGGGGAGTGTTGTACATGGAGTCATTATCAGCCATGGTTTTCCAGTCGAGCATTGTGGGTGTTTCTGGGCGTGAACGGCCGAGAAGATCTTCACGTACTATAACGACTGTAAGTCCTGCGGGGGCCATGTTTTTCTGTGCGCCTGCATAAATCACGGCAAATTTTGAAACATCAACTGGCTCTGAAATTATACATGAAGACATATCTGCAACAAGCGGAATATCTCCTGTGTCGGGTATATAGGGGAATTTTGTTCCGTATATTGTGTTGTTGAAGCATATGTGAACATAGGAGGCATCCTTACGGAATGACTCTTTTGTTGTTTTTGGAACAAACGTGAAGTTGTCGCCTTTGCTTGTAGCAGCTATTACAACATCACCGTATTTTTGTGCTTCTTGATATGCTTTGCTAGAAAACTGTCCTGATACTATGTAATCGGCTTTTCCGCCAACAGGAAGAAGATTGAGTGGAACGGCTGCAAACTGTGTTGAAGCACCGCCCTGAAGAAACAAGACCTTATAATTGTCGGGAATATTCATAAGTTTGCGTAAATCAATCTCCGCATCCTTGATAATTGCCTCATAATCTGGAGATCGATGGCTCATCTCCATTACCGACATTCCTGAGTTACCGTAGCAGACTAATTCTGATGCTGCTTTTTCAAGTACGGGCAAAGGAAGCATAGATGGGCCTGCTGAAAAGTTGTAAATTCTGTTCATATCGAACCTCCAATATAATAATATGATTATTTTATAATAATCAATCACAATTATAGTACAAAAGCACAAAATAGTCAAGTGAAAAAAGGCAAAAAAAGTACCATTTGATAAATAACGTTAATTTCAATAAATTATTATCGATAAAATGGTGAATATTCATACAAATTGAGTAAAAACAAAGACGGCCATAAGTTAGTAACACAAAACTTGTGGCTGTCTTTGACATTATGAAGGATTATTCCAAAATTCTCGGCAGTAATTAGCAACATCCAAGGCATTATCTGCTGTCTTTATATTGTTCCAATAATATGGGAAAAGCGTTTTATATTTTTCCTCCGTATATCGTTTGTCAGCAAGAATTACAACTCCACGGTCGGATTCGGTTCGTATAACTCTGCCTGCCGCTTGCAGAATATTGTTCATGCCGGGAAATGTATATGCGTAGTCATATCCGCATTCGTTTTTGTTTTCATAATAATCTTTTAAAATATTGCGTTCAGAGGACAAGCCAGGCATTCCAACACCAAAAATAATAGCGCCAATAAGTCTTGTTCCCGGTAGGTCGATACCCTCTGAAAAGCTGCCGCCGAGAACACAAAAACCGACACGCAAAACCCCCGCATCCGCTTTGAGCATTTCAAGAAAATGCTCTTTTTGAGAGTTGGTCATTTTCCTTTTTTGAAGGTTCGTATCAACATTTTTATATTTGCGTGAAAATTCCCTGTGGACTGCCTCCATAAATTCATATGATGGGAAATAAGCAATGTAATTTCCAGCTTTTGCACTTAGAGCAGCGGCGATGACGGAGGCAGCCTTGCGGTATGTTTTTATTCCTCTGTCCTCGTATTTTGTGCTTATATCAGAAGATATAATAACAGCTAAATTGTCACGCTCAAAGGGCGATTTGAGAGATATGGCTTTCGCATTTTTTGCTCCCCCTAAAAGATCAATGAAATAGTCTTGTGGAGCAAGGGTTGCGGAGAAAAGCAGGGCAGAGCTTGCACGGTTGAGACATCTGTCACAAATGCGTGATGGGTCAAGGCAAAAAAGCGTTATTTTACTGTTTTTATCGGTGTGCTCAATATAAGTTAGAAAGCAGGAATCAAACATTTCCTCAACAAGCAGATATTTTGAGGCGTTGTCACAACATTTTTCAATTTCGTTAATCAAAGGATGCTCACTGTTTGATTTTTGCCAACTCTGTATTTGCTTTGTATATTTACAAAGGGCATTGCCGAAGTTTGAATAGGGACTTTTTGAAATATAATAGCCGCTCTCACTACCGTCCTCATGCTTAGAAATATTATCACGGCATAGCTTTTTAAAACTTCTCATGGTATTGATAAGTTGTTCAAAAGCAGGATTTAGCTCATCGTCATCTTTTGCTATTTTTGCGTATACCTTTTCAAAATCATTTCTTGAAAGAGATACTGAATACATGTTTCGCAGTCTTGACGGCAAATTGTGTGCTTCATCTATTAAGAAAACGCAACTCGGACGTTCATTTGCACGCTCACCAAAATATCTACGCAAATATACACATGGGTCGAAAATATAATTATAGTCGCAAATTATTATATCACATATTTGTGAAATATCGAGGGACAGCTCATAAGGGCAGATATGGTGTGCTTTTGCAACCGTTAAAATAGTCTCACGGTTATATCCGTGTTGCTTTGAAAGCAAATCAAATATTGCGTTGTCAATACGGTCATAATAACCTCTTGCGTATTCACAGTCAAAAGGGTTACATAGTTTGCTGGCAGATTTTTGACCGTCGTGTTTTGGGCAAAGACAAACTTGTTCTTTTGCAGAAATTACAACTGCACGGAGCATAGCACCTGTCGAAAACAATTTTGATACTGCTCCGTATGCTTCATTTCTCGTGCTTGCCTTTGCAGTGAGATAAAAGATTTTGTCGATTTTGCCCTCCCCGAGTGATTTAAGTGCGGGATAAAGGGAGGCTACTGTTTTTCCTGTGCCTGTGGGCGCGGATGCAAAAAGTCTTTTATTATAATGTATTGCACTGTAACAAGATTTTATCATTTCATATTGGGCATCTCGTATTTGTGCGTAGGGAAAGCTGACGTCTGCCATGCTTGGTAATTCTTTTAGAGCGTGGTTTACTTGAAGTTCTGCCCATCTGCGTATCTTTTCAAGCAGTGAATAGTAGAACAGGTGCAGCTCATCAGCGGAAAATGTAAGCTCATAATACTTGATTTTATCGTTATCTATATTATAGCGAGTTAAGCGTACCGAAATAGTAGACAGCTCATGAGCGGACAAGTAAAAATAAGCGAGACATTTTAAAAGTGCATAGTGAAAAACTAGCGGTTTTTGCGAAAACTCAAAGGAGCGCACCGCCGCAATTTCATCGATGAAGATTATACCGTCATCTTTGACTATTCCGTCAGCTACTCCTGTGACATAATAACAAATTCCGCTGTAAAGTGTTGTGTTTTCGAGAGGGACTGCACTTTCATATCTGCATCCGTTTGAAAGATAATCCGTTTGAATTTTATCGTATAAGTCAGCTTTACTATATTGTGGATTCCATGGTGTGTTGGGAGTATATCCTCCAATATCGCCGCTGCGGTATGCAATGGCGCAAAGCTCTTTTAGGCTGATTTCTATTGCGCTTGTGTCGGTATTGTACTTCAAAACAGCCTCCCGTTACTTTTTTTTGTTTCTTATGGGAATAGTAATAGCATAGATAATATAGAACAAAACAATAATAGCAAACATGGCAAGCAGATAAAAATATAAAACAAGATAGAAAAGTCCTGTGAAAACTGCTTGCCAACTTGAAACATTATTGAATATGTTAAGAGGAAAATATTTAAGAGCTATGAATTCTGCTATAAACAACAAAAAATTCATTATTGCAAACATGGGGTTTTCATGTAAAAAAAGTGCTTGTCCTCTTTTTGCCCTTTTTAGCTCGGATATAATTAAGGCAAAAGGTAAGGCTGCTCCGACAAACAAGCAGTAATAAAAAGGAATCTCTTGGAGGTCAAACTCTGTATATAAAATATAAAAAGGTAAATAATATAAGACATGAAATAGGATGGCATATATAGAGTCTTTTAAAATCATTTTAAAATTATTATTCATTTACTTTCTGTCTGTCTGATAAAATAAGCTTTTTGATTGCTTGAATTGCAATCTTTATTGCTTTGTCTGTATCGTGAAATTCAATTTTTTCTTCTTTGTCAAGGCCTGCGTTTATTCTTTCTTGATTCCATACGACGTGGAAAACTGAACCTGTTCTCACTTTGAGCGCCGCACCAACAGTAAAAAGTGCCGCCGATTCCATCTCACTTGCAAGCACGCCGAGACGTTTCCATGCTTCCCATTTTTCAAGCAGTTGAGCAGCCACGGGCATGCGTGAGGGGGAGTGCTGACCATAAAAAGAATCCTTGCATTGTACTATTCCAGTGTGGTATAAGGAGGTGCTTTCCTTTGCCGCTTCAACAAGCGCACAAAGGACATCAAAGTTAGGTACGGCAGGGAATTCGGGAGGAGCATATTCGTGACTTGTACCTTCTTGACGCACAGCTCCCGTGGCGATTACCACATGGTCGGCTATGACATCAAGAGATATACCGCCGCAGGTTCCTATGCGGATAAAGGTATGAACACCGCAAGCACAAAGCTCTTCAACCGCAATTGCAGTTGAAGGGCCGCCGATACCGGTAGAGCATACACACACGTCTTCATCGCACAGTTTTCCACAGAATATATTGTATTCACGGTTTTGAGTTAGGTGGTATGGAGAGTCGAAATATTTGGCGATTTGTTCGCATCTGCCTGGATCTCCTGGAAGAATGCAGTATTTACCCACATCTCCAGGACGGCAGTTTATATGATATTGAAGATCTGTTTTGTTTATCATATTTATAACCATGCCATAAAGTGGCATAAACGGGTAAAAAATTAACATGGTTCCGTTTCGTCGCTTTTGGCTAAGTTTATCCTTTCCTTTTCGTTTTAAGACTTCTTTATTTCTTATAAAAATATTTTAATTATTATCATTTGTAGTATAACATAATTTTTTAGTATTGACAAGGTATATTTAACGAATTCATACAAATAATTCTTAATGATGTGTATAACAAACAAGGTGGTATTTTACTGTGGAAAATATAATTGAATTGAATTCAAGAATTGTTGCGTCGTCTGATGTTGTTGGGACTTTTGAGGCGAGAGGCCCTTTGGGCGAGTATTTCAAATATTGCGACGTAAATAATGACGACCGTTTCGGACAGAAAACATGGGAGCAGAGTGAGAGCGAAATGCAGAGGCAAGCCCTTGCTAATGCTTTGAAAAATGTGGGACGCAAAGCTGCGGAAATTGACGCTTTGTTTGCAGGGGATCTTGAAAATCAGTGCATTGCCTCAGCTTACGGACTTATGGGTTTTGGAATACCATATTTCGGTTTGTACGGCGCTTGCTCGACGGCAGTTGAGGGGTTGTTGTTATCATCTATGTGTGTAAGCAAAAAAATATTTTCACATGTGGCATCTGTAACCTCATCTCATTTTTGCACAGCTGAGCGACAGTTTCGTATGCCTGTGGAATATGGCTCACAAAAAACTCCAACTGCTCAACGTACGGTAACTGGTGCGGCGGCGTTTATACAAAAATTTGCAGACAAAAGAGAAGGCGCAATTATCAAAGAGGGCGTTTGTGGCATAGTGCGAGATTATGGGATAATTGATACGGCAAACATGGGCGCAGCAATGGCACCTGCCGCTCTTGACACATTATTGCGTTATTTTAGGGCAAGTGGACGGCAAATTAAGGACTTTGATATGATACTAACTGGTGACCTCGGTCATGAGGGGGGAGATATTCTTTGTCGGCTGATGAAAACTGAGGGTTATGATATATTTGGTATTTATGAGGATTGCGGAAAGCTGATATTTTCTCGTGAAACTCAGGATACACATGCAGGTGGCTCGGGGTGTGGTTGCTCCGCTGTGGTATTTTCAGCTTATATTCTTCCAAAAATAGAGAGTGGGGAACTTAAAAATGTGCTCTTTATCGGAACGGGTGCAATGATGAGCCCACTTGGAATAATGCAAGGAAAAACAATCCCGTCAGTTGCTCACCTTGTGCATGTGAGTAGTGCAAAATGATAAAAATTTAAGGAAGGAGGACTGTTTGAAATGAATTATCTATGGGCTTTTTTAGTTGGTGGAGCTTTTTGCGCAGTTGCTCAAGTGTTGATTGATAAAACGAAATTGACGCCAGCGAGAATACTTGTGCTTTATGTTGTGTCGGGTGTATTTTTGGGCGGAATAGGTGTTTATAAATATCTTATTGATTTTGCTGGCGCTGGTGCTGGGACACCGCTCACAGGTTTTGGATATCTGATTTATAAGGGGGTAAAAGAAGCAGTTGATGAGACAGGGTTGATTGGCATTTTTACAGGAGCTTTGACTGCTGCCTCTGGAGGTACTGCGGCTGCTCTTTGTTTTGCTTTTATTGCGGCTTTGACCTTTAAAGGAAAATATAAGGAATAATTTGAAAATATATATAAGAGAATTTTTTTACATTAAGTACGGTTAATAGTATAATTATATAAAACAAGATTCGGCTTGACATGAAACCGCGTTAAATAATGTACAATATAATAATGAAGAGTTAATTGTTTCTTTTTTGTAATTTATTTTTCAATAAGGTATTGACATTCTATAAAAAACATTGTATTATAGGTACTGTGCAGACGTAACAGCCTAGCACGATTATTTTAAATGAGGTATATTAATGTACAACGACAAAACAATTGTCTGCAAAGACTGCGGACAGGAATTCACTTTTACTGCCAATGAGCAGGAGTTTTATGCTGAAAAAGGTCTCACAAACGAGCCACAGCGTTGCAAAGCATGTCGTCTTTCTCGCAAGAACACATCACGTGGTGGTAGCGGAAGAAGCGACGGCGGAAATCGTAAAATGTATGACGCAGTTTGTGCTGTTTGCGGAAAACCTTGTAAGGTTCCGTTTGAGCCACATAATGACCGCCCCGTATATTGCAGCGATTGCTTCAAGAAATAAAATGTGACTTCTAATGTGCGGTTGTGATTTTTTATAAATCACATAAAATTCCGTGCATGAATAAAATAAGCTTGTTGTGTTATTCACAGCAAGCTTTTTTATTTGCATTATGATTTTTTAGCACTTTTTATGTACTTTTCTGATGAAGAGAAGATATAGTCTAAATATTCTTTATCCATTTTGCCAATTGGAATAAAAGGCTTTGGGGGAACGGTATGTTCGCCGAGATATTTTTCGAACCACACAACGTCGTACCATTTGTCAAATTTGTAGCCTGTCATATGATAAACCCCAAGTGATTTAAAGCCGAAATGAGCGTGCAATTTTTCACTTTTTTCGTTCGGTATTGTCACACAGCCATATAAATTTTTTATATTCTGTGCGGAGAGAATTCTAATAAGCGCATTATAGAGGGCTGTCCCGATACCTTTTTGATAAAAGCCCATTTTTACATATATTGAAAGTTCTGCATTCCATTGATAAGCACTGCGTTCCATTTGCTTATGCGCATAGGCAAAGCCCACAGTGTCTCCGTCTATTTTGCATATTATAAAAGGGAATTCGCTGATAATTTTTTCCATACGCTGTGTAAAATTTTCAAGCGTTGGAACTACGTATTCAAATGTTATCGCGGTCTCTTCAACATAGGGCGCATAGATATTGAGAATACTTTCACTGTCCGATTTTGTTGCAAGACTAAGTTTAATTTCTGACATATAAATGCCCATGCGTGAGCACACACAAATTCATAATAAAAATCTGTATGGGCTACGCTCCTTTCCTTGATTAGTTTTATTGCTTTTCACTCTAATATTCAAATATAAGAATTATAATTTTATATAACAGATATTATCTGTTTATATTAGATAAATAAACAAGTGCCATGCGGTATCCCTCTTTGCCAAAACCCATAAAGCTTTTTTCGGCGACTAGAGATGTGTATGAAAAGGCGCGGAATTGCTCTCGCTTTGTGATATCGCTCAAATGCACCTCGGCAACAGGCAAGGCAACAGCTTTTAGTGCGTCGAGTATAGCTATGCTTGTATGTGTGTAGGCGGCGGGATTAATGAGGATAGCGTCCGCTTTTTTATATGCGGACTGTATTATATCAACAAGTGCGCCCTCACTGTTGGACTGAAAAATTTCAACTTCAATGCAAAGCTCGGCAGCAGCGTTTTTGATATATTCGCAAAGATCTTTATAAGTCAAAGTCCCGTATATATCCGGTTCTCTGATACCTAACATATTGAGGTTTGGACCGTTTATTACAAATATTCTCATTTCTAAGCCTCCGTTTTAAAGTAATTGTTGAAGATTTTTATAATTTCGTCTGCTGCTTCTTCTAGGTTGTCCGAGTTTACTTTGTAATCTGCTAAGCTTTCGTAAAGAGGTGAACGTACCTCAAAGAGAGCGGCGATTTTTTCTTTGGTGGATGAGAGTGGCCTACCATCGCTTATTAATTTGTCAAGCGGCCTTTGCAGATAGAATATAAGACTGTTTTGTTTCAGCGGATGAAAATTTTCGTTTTTTGTCACGATACCGCCACCTGTTGCAATGACTATCCCCGTTGCTTTTCCAATTTGCTTTACGGCGGCAGTTTCAAGTGTGCGGAAAAAGGGTTCACCATTATTTTTTATTATATCGGTTAAATCCATTCCGCTATCCGTGCGGATTTTTTCGTCTGTGTCAACAAAGGTTCGCTTCATTTTGTTTGCGATTAGCTGTCCTATAGTGGTTTTTCCACATGAGGGCATACCGATAAGTACAATATTTGTGATTTGTCGTTCTATCTTGCGGTAAACTCTTTCGGTTTCAGTGTCGAGTATAGGTTTGCCGAAAAAAAGTTCAGCGGCTCGCTTTGCCTGAGCGACAAGCATATATAAGCCGTCTGCTGTGGCAATGTTGTTTTTCTGCGCCTCAAGTAAAAACTTGGTTTTTCTAGGATTGTAAATAAGGTCAACGGCGGCTTGTAAGTTTTTAAACAGGGAACAGTCAACAGCGCTTTTGCCGTTTTCGGGATACATACCGAGAGGAGTGGTGTTTATAATGATATCGGCATCATAATGGGAGCTAATATTTTCGTAGTTATTTTCACCGTGTCTTGAAATTACGATACATTCAGAAACTTGACTCTCGTTTAGCACATGGCAGGCAGTTTTTGAAGCACCACCACTACCGAGGACAAGGCATTTTTTGTTTTTTACCGAAATATTATTGTAGGACAAAAGGGCGGAAAAGCCGTAGCAGTCAGTATTGTAGCCAATAAGTTTTCCGTTTTTGTCTTTAATTATAGTATTGACAGCACCAATTTGCTCTGCTGTCTTATCAATTTCATCAAGGTAAGGGATAACATCTTGTTTATATGGAATAGTGACGTTTATTCCGCAAAAATCTTTTGCTCGCAAAAAATCGGCAAGCTTATCTTTTTTAATTGGACATAAAACATAGTCATCGTTGCCAAATTCTTTGTGTATTTCGGGGGAAAAGCTGTGGGCCAGCTTTTCGCCTATTAATCCGTACTTCATTTTAATATCCATTCTGCCGACACTCTATATTATTTCCGTGTATGAACCGAGATAAAGGAAATAATCGAGTTCAAGTGACAGCTCATTAATAAGGCGTTTTGTGTTCTCTGCAATTATCGGCGCATCAATATCAAAATAAAACATAAATTCAAAGCCTTTGCCTGCAAGCGGACGGCTTTCAAGCTTGGCTATATTGACGTTATGAATATAAAATTTTGAAAGAATACTATAAAGAGAACCTGGCTTGTGGGGTAAAGTCATCATCATGCTTGATTTTGTGGCGCCCGTGTATATTTCAAGATCTTTTGAAATGCAGATAAAACGAGTGAAATTGTTGTCACTGTTCTGAATGTTTCGCTCTATCGGTGAAAGACTGTATATTTCGCAGCAATTTTCAGATGCAATAGCAGCTAAGTCATTTCTTTCGGATTTTGCCACATATTCGGCAGCTTTTGCCGTGTTTTCAAAGACTGTGACCTTTATATCTTTATGCTCGTTTAAAAATTTTGAGCATTGGTTAAGGGCTTGTTCGTGGGATACAATTTCACGGATATTCCGCAAAGGTGTGCCTTTTTTGGTGAGAAGCATGTGGTCAATTTTAACTCTTATGCTCCGCACAATATAGAAGTTGTGCGACATCATTAAATCATAAACTTTATTAACAGAGCCAGCGGTGTTGTTTTCAATAGGAAGAATTCCGTATTTGCACATACCACAGTCTATTGCCTTGAACACATCCTCAAAGGTTTTAAGATACATAATATTGGGTAGTGCGAACAGCTTGTCACAGGCGGATTGAGCATATGCTCCCTCGGTGCCTTGTACTGCAACCGTTGCTTTTTCGGGGAAAAGCGGGGGAGTATGTGACAGTGCATTTTCAATTTTGCCTATTATTTGGGAATTTATATTTATATTTCGCTTTTGATACGCGCGGGATTGCTCCATTATTAGAGAGTAAAGTCTTATTATATCAGCGGAAAATTCGTCTCCTGCAAGCTCGCTAAGTCGGCAGAGAAGTTTTCTTTCTCTGCCTTTGTCAAGCACGGGCAGATTGTTTTGCTTTTTATATTCGAGAACTGATGAAACGGCCGACATTCTTTTTTTATACAGCTCAACAATTTGAGCGTCGATTTCATCTATTTCAATGCGTATATCGTCTAAATTCATAAAAATCCTCTTCACAATAAAGTTCAGTTGCAGTAATTAGCATCAAGAATGGCAAGCGCTGCCGCCGCCTCAACACAGCGAACGGCACGGGTAAC
>Ga0172378_10004174_pt1 | contig 13549 bp, 7 predicted proteins | sample GrowelOW332metaG_FD_119755 | JGI IMG/M metagenome (GOLD analysis project Ga0172378, IMG submission 119755) | Groundwater microbial communities from an aquifer near a municipal landfill in Southern Ontario, Canada - Pumphouse #3_1 metaG | ecosystem: Environmental > Aquatic > Deep subsurface >...
AAAACCACAGAAATGGCTTATTTACTGGGGTTTCCGTACACTCAGTCTTTTACCCTTGACATCAATACGACCGTCTCGACGTGAATGGTGGTTTTACTATTGCTATTTTAAAGGGTGTGGAGTTTTGACTAGTGTTTAGTTTACCACTTTTACTCTAGTCTTTTATTTTTACTATATGTTCAATTCTGTATGTTGTAGGTACTAATTTTATTTCAGCGTTGTCGCCACGCATTTTGTTAAGATTAAGAATAAATAATTTTGGGTCACTATTAATATCGGTTACATAATATATTGCATAATTATGATCTCTAATAAGCCTATCGTATTCGTATTCAGTCATATAAAAGTCTAAAACATTATTGAATCTGACTTTCGTTTTCACTTCAATATGGATTTCAGAACCGTCAAGATTATATGACAAAATATCATAGTGTTTCGATATGTCAGTATTAAAATAATCTTTCGGATTATATTTTAATCCGTTTAACTTTTGCTTTTCATAATCGAACACTAATTCTTCTCCGGTTTTCCCTATTTTATTTTGACTTTTTTGTTTTTTATCGAAGTCAGGCATACCCTCCTGATTGCTTTCGATTAGGATGTGGGGTTTTGATGAAACGTAATCAATTTCAAAAAGTGTTAGAGCCTTTTTTACAGGTAGGATTTGTTGTCTTACTTCGCTAGCAAACTCTCTATAGAGCGCCAACATAAAAGACCAAGTATTCAGTCTTGAAATGTTAGTTTTCCTCCAATTTTCTATACATCTTCTCATCTCCCAAACAGAATCGTTAAGAATCGGTTATTAGAATTATGTTTTCTCTTCCTTTAAGTTTATATAGTAACTTTATGGCTTCTTTACTAACGTGTATTCCATCACAAATTAACTCTACTTTTAAACTATCTTCTAGAAGCATAGCTCCAGCCGCATTAACCCCATGATGATTAAACTCACTCATAGCATTAAACCCATGTGTTATTTGATGGGCCCCACTTTTAATTCCTTTGACTACTTCTTCATAAGTAGCGTTAGTATGACCGATAGAGGCAATTATCTTTCTATCAGTTAGATACTTTATAACTTCTAAAGCACCGGGTAATTCAGGAGCGATAGTTACCATTTTTATTAAATCTAAGTGATTTAGTGAGTTAACAAATTCAATAGAGGGTCTTACTAAAGCGTCAGCTCTTTGTGCTCCACATTTTTCCTTACTTAAATAGGGGCCCTCTAAGTTAATTCCTAAAATTCTAGCACCTTGTGTTTGAACGTTTTTAAAACGACAGACTGATTCTATAGCCTTATTAATGTTATCTAATGATTCTGTCATTGTAGTTCCTAAAAATGATGTAGTACCTTCTTCTAGTAAGGATTTAGACATCTCCTCAAGACCATTAACACTTCCATCCATAACATCAAAAGAAGCTGACCCATGAATATGTTGATCTATCAATCCTGGTATTAAATAACAATTAGATAAATCAAGCCCATCATTATCGTTAAAAGAAGATATTATGTCACTTTCAATTTCAATAGGTGACATCACTACTTGATCTTCTAAACAGACCTTAATCTTTTTAATTTTCATAATGGTTCTCCATTAATCAACTTCAAGAAGACGCAATTTAATAGTTTTAGAAAGCCCACTTTCAACAACTACACCCTTGTACAGACCTTCATCACCCAAACACTTTATCTTTAAATAATCTGCATTCTTTTGCTTGTTATTACCGGAGGCTTGACTAATAATCTTCAAAGCTCTGTTTTTCAAGTAGTTTAATCGATCTTGATGAAAATAAGCAGAAACTTCATATATGCTATAAGGCTTGAAATCTATTTCTATTGCGACATAATCTAAATATAATTTAGTCGCCTTTACTTCTTGACCATCAATAACCAAACGTACATTTCCACTATAGATATTTTTGAAAACTATTCTAATTTTCCTATTTATAGGAACAACACCTTTATCCCCGTGAGAAGAAATGGTCAGTTTCTGAATGCTACCTTGTCCGTTATCAAACAATTCAGTTTTAAACTCAGTAAAGAAACATTCGCATCCACCATTTTGTCTATTATCTTCAAATAGTGTAAACTCGCCTTTTCCATTGAAAATGTCAACTTCAAGTTTTATTGGGTTATCTATAGAATTTCCTTTTTCCATTGATATTGGTAAAATAGTTCCCTCACCTGCGAGGACTGGAATGCTATCAAGCTGACGATACAACCTTCTTTGCTCCTCACCAGGGCGCACATTATATTCATCACCAGTAAAAATATCTGTCCACTTTCCCTCTGGAAGCCAAGTAGGCACCCCCGCATACCCATCACGATTGATTCTATTAACAATAGGAGACACTAAAAGACCTCCAAAGAAATATTCATCGCGATATTTGTAAATCTCCTTAATGGTTGGGTAAATATAATAAAGCGGCTTTATTAAAGGAATACCCTCGCTTGATGTTAAGTAATCATGTGTATATATGTAAGGTATCATCGCATGTCTAAATTGCAACCACCTCTTAGCTATGTCACCTATTCCATTACCATAATCCCATGGCTTTTTCGTAATAACTTCCATATTAGTTGAATGTAGCCTATTAATGGGACTAAAAACTCCAAATTGCAAAAACCGCAAATAAAGTTGTGGGTCTGTAATTCCTGCGTGATGTCCACCAATATCATGGCTCCACCAGGTATAACCAATATTGCTACTTGTAGCAGTGAAATAAGGGAGAAACTTTAAAGTATTCCATGTTATGGATGTATCGCCAGAAAATCCAATCGGATATCTATGAGACCCTATTCCACCATACCTTGATAGAATAATAGGAGTCACACTATTGCTACTTATATCTAAATAATGATAATGGTTGATAGTCCAAAGTGGGTTAATTCCTTCTTTTCCCCATTTATCGCCTTGTTGCCAATCAATCCACCATAAGTCAACTCCTTCGCTCTGGTAAGGGTGACATACAAAAGTGAAGTAAGAATTAACATATTCAGCTCTATCTATGGAAAAAGGTACACATATCCTTGATTCAGGATTAATACCATTCGCCTTGGCCATATCTACATAACATTCTTCCCAAAATCTAACTCCGCTTGCAGGATGAAGATTGAGCCCAATCTTAACATTGCGCTTATTAGCAAGTTTTAAAAACTCTTTATAATTGGGGAAAAGCGATTTATTAAAAGTGTACCCTGTCCATCCAATAGAATTTGCTAAGTTCTTGCTCCCAATATACTTTTCCTTCATTAGCCCATCTTCAGATAAATGAAAGAGATTATCAATTTCATGAGGATCTGAGTAATGCCAGTCCATATCCAACACTCCAACGCTTATAGGTATTTCATTCTCTTCAAAAGCGGTAAGTAAAGTTAAGTATCCTTCATCGGTATACGCGTGATAATGTGACCACCAGTTTCCCAAGGCAAAGCGTGGGACTAACGGAGTTTTTCCCGATATCAAGAAGAGCGCCTTAACTGCCCCTAAATAATCATTTCCATACGCAAAGACATATTCATCTAATTCACAATCATCTCTATAAAGTTCGCCATCCAAGTTTAAGAGTAAAGATTTAGTGTCATCAATAATAGCTACACCACTTTTAGAACAAACGCCATAACCTAGTTTAATTCTTGTAGGCTTATCACCATATAAAAACATCGAACCATCGCATCCATCTAGCGTGCTATACGTTCCATAAAGGGTTCCTTTGTTAGTTAACTTTATCTCGTTATTATTAATGGTAATTGTCGACTCTTTTATATTTTTTTTCACAATAAGACAGCAGAACTTGGTAACAATCGCTAATCTATCTTCCCTTGCATCAACAGAAAATTCCTGTGCTTTCATATCTCTAAACCAAATAGCTGTAGTTGCCTCATCACGATATCTGTTAGACTTGTTTTTTTCAATGCGAAAGAGCCTTTCTTGCAAGACTGTTATTCTATAATCTTTCCATAAAACAATATTGCTTTTAGTAGCAAGAGGGGATGTTACTGCTACATATCTTTCATTTAGTTTTTCCATGCCTTTGTCCTCTATCTATCTAAATCAAAAATTAGATCCTGTAACGTTCTTTTTATATTCGTTGACATATGTAGTGTGCCCATCTTTTGAAGGGTTATTATTAATAGGTAGTATTTCTGTTTCCAATTCGTCTATAGATGGAATCAAACCATCAACGTAAGCAAGCAGCCTTTCTTTGCAATGCTTTAGCCTATTTACCAACCCGCCTATTCTGGCGTCTTGAACCTCAAATCCAAAAGGTTTATTTTCCTTATCCCACTGAATCTTAAATGATTCATAAAAATCCTGGATAGAAATAATGACTTCATTATATAAGGGGATGATCTTTCTTACTTCACCTTTTGATTTATGGTAAGCCTTTCTAGTTTTGACTCCCAAATCATATTTTATAGATAAAACTTTACATAGTTTTTCTTGAGTTTCAAAGAGATAACCAAACTCCTTGTTAGTGGTTAGTTTTGATAATTCTGTTCCATACTTCTCATATAGGTTATCTTTAACGACCTTGTTATTGACCGTCGAATCATATATTCCTAAGAAAGGATCATTGTAAAACATGTACTTAGAAGGGTTATCAGCATTCGCACCGACGAAATCAAATACAGTTGATTTGACCTCGATTTGGTTAGGTAAATCTAGTTTCAAGTAATCCTCTAATGAGATACCGAAGAGTTTTGTAAATTCGCTATGAATTACATTCATATCACTGAGGCCCCTTGCTAAACATGAGGCATAAAACAAAGTAGGATATAATGCTTTTTTAGAAGTCTCTGCCCCATCATCTCCCCAAAGACAGATAAAGACGTTTTCGATGTTATTTTCTATACATAAAGGAATATCAATAGAATTAGTTTCAAATGATGTCATATTGCTTGGGGTAAACCCTCCCCAGCTCCACGCACCACCTGCAAACCAAATCTCGTTGTTAAAAAGTTTGTGAGAAGCCATCATTGCACTTACTTTTTCTTTCGTCTTACAATAATAATCCCAATAAATCAAAGAAACATTGTCTGGCACTTCATTTTTTACTTCTTCAGGGATATCAACTATCTTATCTGAATAGTATTCTCCTTTATTTGCAAGTCTAAAAAACATATCAGAAAACATTATAGGATGCAGATCATATTTCTTTGCGATATCACAAACTTTAGTTAGGTGTCTCAAAAGGACAGTAAACCTATCTTGATATCCATGTTTATCAAGAAACTTTCCTAATCCGACAAAATGAGCTTCATCCATTCCTATATTAACTATATCTGTTTCATAGTTGTCTTTGACGAATTTAAACATCTTATCTATAAGTTCATATGTCTTATCTTCATCTATTAACAAGATGTCGTTACAGTCATTAATATCTTTATAAGGAGCCCATCTGAAAAGTTGATCAAAATGAGCAAGTGTTTGAATACTTGGAATTATTTCAATTCCAACTTTTTTCCCATAAGCAACAATCTCTTTAATTTCATCGGCAGAATAGCCACCTTTTAAATACCCAAAGTAAGGTTCTCCATCAATTACATAAGTATCTTCGGTATATAAAGATAAGAAGTTGTATCCCATATTGTGAATATCATTAATGATTGTTTTTAAATAAGAAACTCTAGGAACGGCATTTCTTGAACAATCAACCATGACTCCAAACCTTTTGAATTTGATTTTATCCATATCAACTCCTCCCTTTTAAGAAATACATAAATATCTCTCCACTTCCTTCAGTTGGCGTTAGGTGGTTTGCTTTTGGTAATGGTCCACAGGCGTTGCTCCCTAACCCACTCATAGATACATCAAGCGACAAATACGTTCCATCACTTTCCGGTAACTCCCAATCATGGCCGTTATCGGATAAAGTCTGAATGGAATATGGAATAGCTTGAAATGATTGCATTCCTTCTCCTATTATAATGCTCTTTCCATTGCTTAGTCTCATATACTCTGGCAGAAAATGGCTGCCACTTTCTTGTGGTTTCAAATAATGATGATATTCATCAATAACTTTGCCATAATATTCATCTTTCATGGCATATTCATAAGAATCACAATAAGTCTCACCTGGCCCGAAAGCTAGATATTTTAAATCAGAGAACTTTTTATCTAAATTAATAGAAAGCCCTATACGCGGCAAAAAATATATTTCTTCGTTCAAAACCTTATATTTAATCTCTGCTTTTATTCCTTCTTCATAGAAAGAATAATGCAAATTCACACTAATCAACGGCCTTTCATCTAAAAAGCCTATTTCTAACTCGAAAGAAACATAGTCCTTTCCAATATCACTAATCACTCTTCTCGGCGTAGCTTTATCCAAATGATACTTATACCAGTTCTCTTTGACCTTTATGTCGTTATCTAAAGGAGCTCTAAAATAATTCAAATGCAAATCCGAAATAGTTTCTTTTCCAAAGGTAATAGCCTCGATGCTACCATTATCCATATTTATCGAATATTTAACATTATTCGTATCAACATTAAGTATGTTACCTCGCTTAGTAGAGATCGGAATGGCGTTAGGACTCAAGAAACGCTTATATTCTTTGATTTTTAGTTGACTGAGTGCAACAACTGTATCATTGGCTATAGCCTCAACATAATCAGCTGAGACCATTTCAAAAGATAATTCATCTTGTGGTGCAATGGTGCATTCAACATCTTTAGTGCCATCTGCAGAATGAAAACGAATTATTCCTATAAATGGAGCGAAATATTTACGATTAAAAACACTTAGTTTTCCATCGCTATAGCTAAACCGAATTGGCTCATATATTTTTTTCATTTGAAGGGTGCCTGCTTTAGGCTTTCTGTAGGCTGATAAAATTCCATCTATGCAATAATTACTATCATGATACTTCTCGCCAAAATCCCCACCATACTTCAGATTATCAGATTTATATTTAACTCCTTGGTCAGCCCACTCCCAAATAAATCCACCTATTAATCTAGGGTTATCATTAATCAATTCCATATAATCTGCTAATTCACCTGGAGAGTTTCCCATCGCATGACCAAATTCACACAGTATTAAAGGCCTATGTTCCATTGAGTCAAGCAAATAATCATTTGCTATCCAATCAGTAGATGGATACATCATAGATACCATGTCAATAGGAACCTTATAATACTCATCCCCTCCTAACATTCTTGTTTTAATATGGTATAACCCTTCATATTGAATAGGCCTATCATCCATCTTCCTTACTTCTGCTAATGCCTTTTCAAAATTAGGACCCCACCCAGATTCGTTGCCGAGTGACCAAATAATAACAGAGGCAAAATTCTTGTGTTCTTCTACATTAGATCTTTGCCTCTCTATATAAGCACGCTCAAAAAATTCATTTTCAGGGATTATCGCGAATAGATTGTCTACTGTATTGATATCCCATTCTTCTAAGGCGACAGTCCCATGGTTTTCTAAATCAGCCTCGCTCATTACATATAGCCCATATTCATCGCATAATTCATATAAAAGTGGTGAAGCTGGATAGTGTGAGGTTCTAAGTGCGTTTATATTTAATTCCTTCATTAAAAGCACATCATCAAGCAGGTTCTGATAAGACATTGTTGCACCACTATCAGGATAAAAATCGTGATGATTCACACCGAACAATTTTATAGGCTGTCCATTAAATAACAAGATACCATCAACAACCTTGCACGTTTTAATGCCCACCTTTTGAAATATTACTTCACCTTCGCATTCAATCTTCACTTCATACAAATTCGGCTCTTCAGCTGACCATAATTTCGCATCATCAATAACGAAAGTTTCTTTACCATTTCCAGCCACTATTCTAGCTTGTTTATTTATCGTAACAAACACTTGTCCTTCATAGCGGTTTAAAAATGTTACTAAACCGGTTTGTCCAACAATATCAGTTTCTATCTTAAAATCAGTAATGTGTTTTTTAGGTCGCTTCAATAGATAGACATCCCTAAAAATGCCGGTAAATCTCCACTTATCTTGGTCTTCTAAGTAACTTCCAGCACACCATTTAAGAACCAAAACATCAATCTTATTATCGCCATCAACAAGAAAATCTGTAATATCAAACTCGCTTATTCTATGAGTTATTTGAGAAAATCCGACAAAACGACCATTAAGATAAAGGTAGAAGCATGAATCAACGCCCTCGAATAGTATATATAGTTTTTCCTCGCTCATTTGCCAATCGAAGTGTTTGGAATAATGGTAAGCAGGATTGTCTTCTGGAACGTGTGGTGGATCAAAAGGAAAAGGATAACGAATGTTAACGTATTGAAAAAAGTCATATCCATAATATTGAACGCAAGAAGGAACCTCTATAGTATTTTTTCCTTCCTTTGTATAAAACATATCTGCTTGAGCCACACTTTTATATGGAGTAATATTCCAAGGGCCATTAAGACTAATAAACCTTTGACTCTCTTCTCTTTTTTTCGATTCTTTTGCCCCACTTTCAAAAGGAATGTAATATGACCTAAAAGGTTCTACTCCTATTGATAACACATCTTCATAATACTTTTTTAACATAAAAAAACCTATTCTAGATAACCTCAAATTCTATTTCATTGAAATGAACTCCATCATCAGTAGCATAAAAGACGAACTTTCCAGGATCCACTTTATATTCCAAGTTTGAATTATAATATCCAAGTTTATTAACAGGTATAGTGAAATTCACTACCATCGTTTCGCCTTTTTTCACAGTAACCTTTTTAAAGTCTATAAGTGTCCTAATCGGTGTTAAAATTTTACATACCTTGTCTTTATAATATAGTTGAATAGTATCTATCCCATCTATATGGCTTTTGTTACTAACACTTATAGAAACTAATATTTCTTCATCTTTAGTAACTTGCTTTTTTGAAACAGTAAAACCGGCTAATTCAAAGTCTGAATAAGACAGACCGAAGCCGAAAGGATAAGGGCTTCCTGCTGGAACGTCAATATATTTATTACCATGCCAGTAGTCATATTGATTGTAATAAACAGGACCACTTGAAGAATTATAAGGAAACGATATAGGCAATTTCCCAGAAAAATTTTCTTCTCCTTTAATAAGTTTTGCTACCGCCAATCCACACATATCACCGCCATTAAAAGTTTCAATTACAGCATCAGAATACTTCGCTATTTCAGTAATAACAAAAGGCTTTCCATTAACAAGTATAGTAACAATCTTTTTTCCTAAACTCCTGATGGCTTTGAGTAGTTCCAATTGCCTTCCAAATGGTTCTTGTAATGATCTGTCCTTCGCTTCTCCATTCTTAGACATGTTATCTCCTAAGACTGCTATTATTACATCTGCTTGCTTTGCTTCTTCTAAAGCATCTTCAAACCACTTATCACTAATTTCTTGTGATTCATCTTGTTTTATCGAACAACCCTTCTGATAAGAAACGCTTGATTCTGAATAGACTTCTTTAATTCCCTTATATATCGTATAGACTTCATCTCTTCCGACAGCATTAGGATCATAATTGGGGTGCGTGAAATAAGTCCAATCTCCATATTGGGCCCATACATCATTAGCATTTGGACCGATTACAGCAATCTTTTTAAATGGATTTAAAGGCAAAACACCATCATTTTGCAACAGTACAGCACTTTTTAAAGCAGTCTCATAATTAACTTGCTGATGCTCTGAACACCCGATTAAGTCTTTAGAAGGGCGTTCCTTTCTGTTATCAGATAATAACCCTAACCTCTCTTTTACCATTAAAATTCTTGTTACTGCATCATTAATTCTATTTATTGGTATCTTCCCTTGTTTAACCATTTTCAAAGTAGACTCATAAAACTCATAAGAGTTCATCGACATATCGTTCCCGGCGTTAATTCCACTGACTACAGCTTCATCCATATTTTCTGCCACTTTTTGACCATTAATTAAAGATTCAAAATTACACCAATCAGTGACGATAAATCCATCAAATCCTAATTCGTTTTTTAAGACTTCGGTAAGTAGATGATAATCGGTAGTTAGAGGGGTTCCATCGACCGAGCCATAGCCTGTCATAAAAGTCATACAGCCAGCATCCACTGCTGCTTTAAAAGGCTTTAAGAAAATCTCACGAAGCTTTCTCTCAGTGACCTCAGAATCATAAGAATCTCTTCCGCCTGTTGCTTCACCATAAGCAATATAATGCTTGGCACAAGCAGCAACTAGACCATCTTTTTGATATCCTTTGATCATCGCTGCTCCTAATCTACTTGCCACTTCAGCATCTTCACCAAAAGTTTCATTAACCCTTCCCCATCTTAAGTCTCTTCCAAGACACAATACTGGGGAAAATACCCAATCTAGACCATCTGCAGCTACTTCTACAGCAGTAATATGTCCTACCTCTTCCACCAAGGCCTCATCAAAAGTACAAGCCAAAGCTAATTGAGATGGGAAAACAGTTGCGCCTTTCAAAAGGGCGTGTCCATGAATGGCATCAATTCCAAAAATAGGCGGAATTTTTAACCTACTATCATTTGCAGCCTTTCTGAACTCATCTGAGTCGCTCCCCAGTACATGCAGATATGATCCTAAAGTACCTTTATTTTTAAAAGCAGAAAAAACTTCTTCAGTGTTCGCATTTGCAGATAATTGAAGCATTTGTGCTACTTTTTCTTCGATAGTCATCTGATCTACGATTTTTCTTATTTTGCAGCTTGTTTTCATATTTCCCACCTCTTCAATGTAAAATTTATGGTTGTCACATCCTTTGAATTAAACCCAACCATAACTTCAAATTCCCCTGGTTCTGCTTCGTATTCGCCTTTACTTGAATAAAATTTCACCATATCTTCATTTATCTCAAAAGTAATCGATGACTCTTCACCTTGTTTCAATTTTACGATTTTAAATCCTTTTAATTCCTTAACAGGTCTAACACATGAAGCATATATGTCATGAATGTACAGCTGTACTACTTCCTGACCATCTCTTTCTCCAATATTTTTAATATCCACATATAGTTTAATGGCTTCACCTTTGCTTAAACTATCATTAGATAGATGCACATTCGAAATTATAAAAGTAGTGTAAGTTAATCCATAGCCAAAAGGGTATAAAGGAGAATTTAGTTCATCTCTAAATGAGCTATTGAAATTAGCATTGGAAATAATGTCTGGGTTTTTGGGTCTTCCTGTATTAAAGTGATTGTAATATATAGGGCATTGTCCTGTCGATCTTGGAAAAGACATAGTAAGTTTGCCAGAGGGGTAAGACTTGCCATATAGCAAGTTAGCTATTGCCGTCCCACCTTCTGATCCAGGCTCCCAAGCATATAAAATTGCATCTGCATACTTCTCTACTTCACTTAAAACCTGTGGGCGTCCTCCAAAGACAACAAGAACTAGTTTCTTTTTCAATTCAGCAAGTTTTTTTATTAACTCGATTTGAACAGATGGCAATGAAATGTCAGCTCTAGAGGCACCCTCCCCTGAATCTTCTGAACTCTCACCAACGCATGCAATAATAACTTCATGTCGACTTGCTTTATCACAGGCTTCATCAATCATGCTGTAATCATTATCTAATATATTGCTTGAGCACCCTTTTGACGTCTCGACTTCCACGCCTAAAAGTGACTCAACCCCAATTTTCACTGAGATACAATCATCTACTCTCCCAAGACATTTATATCTTCCTATGATACTTCTTTCATCGGCATATGGCCCAATCAGAATAACGGAAGTGTCAGTTTCCAATGGTAAAACTCGATTGTTTTTCAACAAGACACAAGATTTTTCCGCCGCACCCAGCACTAGTTTTCTATTCGCCTTTGTTCGAATCATGTCTTTATACTTCTTAATGTCAATTCCTCTAAAAGGGTTTTCGAATAATCCTAGATTATTCTTCATGGTCAACACTCTTTTAACCATTTTATCTACAACTAGCGAATTAATCTCTCCTTCGTGTATTAAACTTGGTAAATAATGTATATATGATGAAGACATCATTTCTATATCGATTTGATTCGTAATAGCTGTTTTCGCGCACTCTTTATAAGAAGGTGCATATCCGTGGGTAATCATTTCACCAATTCCGTTATAATCACTAATTACTACCCCATTGAACCCCCATTCGTTTCTTAATACATCTATTAGCAAATGTGAATTAGCTGCCATAGGAACCCCATTAAGTACATTAAAGGAAACCATAAACATATCTGGTTTCTCTTTTAAACATTCTTTATAACCTGGTAGATAAAAGTTTCTTAATGTGTATTCACTTATTTCAGTAACGTTATAATCTTTTCCTGATTCAGCAGCACCATATCCAGCAAAATGTTTTACACAAACTCCAAGGCCAGCCTTTTTGTAGCCTCGAATAAAAGCTCTAGCCATTAATCCATTCAAATACGGATCTTCCCCTGTTGATTCATTAACCCTTCCCCATCTAGCGTCTCTTACCAAATCAACCATCGGGGCAAAAGTAACATGGACCCCATTAAGCTTTGCCTCAATCCCAGACATATACGCGCAGTCTTCTACTAAATCCAAATCAAAAGTGCCACCCATCGCAATGTTCAAGGGGTACATAGTTTCATATCCATGTATGACATCTTGCATAAGTAAAAGCGGAATCTCATTCTTTTCCAAATGCTTTTTTTGAATGGCTTTAGCCATTTCACCACCACTAAAATTTAAAACTGACCCGACTTTTTCAACATCATCATTATCTAACTTCAAATATCCAGTTAAGCCTGTTACTGTTGCCTTACTATCTGTAGCAACAAAATCAGCATTTATCTGAGTTAATTGATGTGCCTTATCCTCCAAGGTCATTCTTTTGATTAAATCATCTATTTTACTTTCTTCCATTCAACAAACCCCTAACTAACCTGAATTACCGTATTAAATTACATCGCCAGTAATAGGATCGAATATCGCAATCTTCTTAGTGTCAAACTCAATGGCATAAGTATCTCCCACCTTGACATCCTCACTCGCAGGCATTTTTACAATAGTATCTTGATTAAACAAAGTGAAATGAATATTGTACTCAGCCCCTAACAATTCGCACACTGTCACCTTCGTCAATAATTTATTCGTTTTATCCATGTCCTTTTGATACTTGATAGCCTTCATGTTTTCGGGCCTAATTCCAATAAATACTTGGTGCTTGCCATTAGCAGCGGCTTTTAATAAGTTTAGTTTTTCTTTCGCTAATACTTCTTGTTTGTTTTCCATCTTATTTTTTTCATCTTTTTTGAACGCCTTTAAAAGTTTTGAAAAGAACGCGGTTTTCTTAGTTTTTTCAATAGGAGCGGCATCTGTAGTTAAAGCGGACTGAATTTTCTTGATATATTGTTCAGATTGCAAGTTGAAATCTTTAGTAATGTTCTCAAATTCATTAACTTTCTCTTTGTAAAACTCATCGTGTCTTTTAACAAACTTATCACCTAAAGGGATTTTCACTTCCTCTCCAAGATGGATGAATCCTTTTTCATAATCCGTCTCAAATATGTTCATTGCAGGAGAACCGATAAATTTTGCTACGAAAATATTAGCTGGATGATTATAAATCATCTTAGGAGCATCGATTTGC
>Ga0172378_10004176_pt1 | contig 13545 bp, 9 predicted proteins | sample GrowelOW332metaG_FD_119755 | JGI IMG/M metagenome (GOLD analysis project Ga0172378, IMG submission 119755) | Groundwater microbial communities from an aquifer near a municipal landfill in Southern Ontario, Canada - Pumphouse #3_1 metaG | ecosystem: Environmental > Aquatic > Deep subsurface >...
ATAAAAAGTATGTACGAAGGTTATATCCGTCCGCAGGAAAACAACCACCGTACAGATATTCATTGGTGTGCTTTCACTAACAAAGCTGGTGCCGGTCCTATGTTCATTGCCGACAAAACATTTGAGATAAATGCTTCACCTTACTTAACGGAAGATTTAAATAACGGAGATGACATTTATAATAGCCAACCGTTGACTGAAAAAACAAATTATCACCATCTTAATGATCCAAAACCACAAAGGCTTATAGATTTTTATTGACTACCAGATGATGGGTGTTGGAGGAGATGACAGCTGAAATGACATCGTTCATGAACCCTATTTATTATTACCGGATAAAAAGCCTATGACTTAAGAGTATAGTATTGTACCATTTAAAAAGGGCACAAATTTTAAAAGTTTGATAAAGCAATATTACCCCCATAAAATAAATAAAGCTATAATAGCCTCTAAAAAAACATTTTTTTGATGGCTATTTTTTACAAGATGCAAAATTTATTGGCAGTGAAAAAGCCACCGGGAAGATATTTCCCGATGGCCCTTTCACTATAAATCCAAAACCTGTTTTTATTTTCTGGCACCCAGTTGAGCATCCAGGAAGAGAAGACCGGCAGTACCAGCCAATTTTATTTTATCAACAATAGCTTTAGCAGAAGCTTCTTCTTCTACTTGCTCACGAACAAATCCCCAGAGGAAATCCTGAGTAGCTTTGTCTTTTTCAGCAGCGGCAAAATCTGTCAGCTTGTTTATCATATCAGATATATGTATCTCATGCTTATAGGAATGCTCAAATATTTCTTCGGGAGTTCCCCATCCGGTTGGCACCACATTTATCTGACCGATAGATGCTTCACCACCACGTTTTACTATATAATCCATAAAAGCGAAAGCATGATCCATTTCTTCCTTATACTGAGCTTTCATCCAGGAAGCAAATCCATCTAAACCTTCTTTTGAGAAATGCACGGACATAGATAAATAAAGATTTGCTGACCACATTTCAGCATTTACCTGCTCATTGAGAGCTTCTACTAATTTTTTGCTTATCATAATTTACTTCTTTAGTTTATTAACTATTTAATAAACAGATGAAACCGGATTTAAGTTCGTTAAAACATGAAAGATTTTTTATTTTTCTTAAGCTCTTTGTTATTTAAATAAAAACATCTATCTTTGCACCCGCTGATACGAGATATTGGCATTAATTCAAATCATTAATTAAAAAAACATTTATTTAAATGGCTACAAAAATCAGATTACAAAGACGCGGACGTAAAAGCTATGCGTTTTATCAGATTGTAATTGCGGACAGCAGAGCACCACGTGATGGTAAATTTATTGAAAATATTGGTACTTACAACCCTAATACCGATCCTGCAACAGTAGATTTGAATTTCGAACGTGCATTAAAATGGGTTCTTAACGGAGCAGAACCGACAGACACAGTTCGTAATATCCTTTCAAGAGAAGGTATTTACATGAAAAAGCATTTACTTGGTGGTGTTGCTAAAGGTGCATTTGGTGAAGCTGAAGCTGAAGCTAAATTCGAAGCATGGAAAAACAACAAACAAAGTGGTCTTGCTCAATTAAAGAGTAAAAAAGACGAAGCCGCCCATGCGGAAGCTAAAGCTCGTTTGGAAGCTGAAAAGAAAGTAAACGAAGCAAAAGCACAAGTTATAGCAGAAAGAAAAGCTGCTGAGATTGCTGCTAACACTCCTGTAGTTGAGGAAGAAGTAGTAGTTGAAGCGGCAGTTGCTGAAGCTCCTGCAGTTGAAACTCCTGCTACCGAAGCTGCTGCTGAATAATCAACGGTTAGTTTCTTTAGAATAAAGTATTAAAAAAATCCCTTAGGAAATTCCTAAGGGATTTTTTTTGCAAGCATTATAGAATATTATAAGTTATCTTTACGCTAAGAAAAGAAACACTCCAATTACCTTCAATTCTCTTTGATAAAGCAAAATTTCACCTTGAATAAATAAGATCCATTCAAGTAAGAATTTTAATTATTCAAGGTGAAATTTTAAAGAGTCTATACATATAAAAAATATCAAGAAAGTTAGCTTGAAGAGACTCAAGGTTTTTATAAAAAGATCGGTGCCTTTGAGAAAAAGGAGGAAGACGGTACAGGTATTGTTCACATTCAATAATGATTTTCCCAAAATGAAAAGTGTTGATGTCCCCAAAAAGTGATAGATGAATGATAGTGAATAGTGACAAATCGGACTCTGTAGTACATAATATTGTGATTTAGACAAAAAAAGGAGCCTTTAAAGGCTCCCTTCAATATTTATTATAGAATTATATATTAAAAGAAATATTTAATTCCAAATTGCATTTGCCAACGAGATGATTTATCATTAAAATCTTTAAACGTTTTAGTTAACGCAGATCCATTTTGCAGTGGCATTGTAAATCCTGGCGTATAATTATTATTTGCACTTGGCTGTTGAGTCAAAGTAAGGAATTGATATTGTGGAGAAGCCGAGCTACCTAATACAGTCGTTTCTTGAACTCCCCAATCCTTATTCAATAAATTCAAGAAGTTGAATATGTCAAAACTAAAACGTAATGTGTGAGTTTGACCATTTTTCAAAGACAGTTTGATATCATGGGTAAGGTTCACATCTAACTGTTTTGCATAAGGAGCAACAGCTCCATTGCGTTCAGAATATTCGCCTCTATGATCTTTCAAATAGTCATCTTGTTCGATAAAAGAATTAATTTGATCCCAAATTTGATCAGTCGTTCTTTTATCACCACTTGCTGCAATAATGTTTATATCACTCTTATCTTTAGGAATATAAATCAAATCATTCATATTTTGTCCATCCCCATTGATATCCCCATTATAAGTATATGAATAACGGAATGGTTGATAGATTTGGAAGATCGCACCGAATGAAGTAGATGCAGTTTTACTCCAGTTTGCAGTATAAGATGCTTGAAGTAATAATCTACCATTAAAAGAACCCGCAGAATAACCAGTCTCTTCTGCATTTGGATTAATAGCCGGACGATATTTCCAAGCGGAAGAAGCGACAGAAGAAGATCCATCAGTTACACCTTTGGCACGACCAAAAGTATATGAACCATTAAGATACAAACCTTTTAATACACCCGAATTATATGTTTTCTGTAATTGCAAAGTAGTATACAATGAATGACCTTTATTAGTATTCTTCATTAAAATGACATTCTGAGTTTCACCAGTAATAAATTGACCATCAGTAGAATTATTTGCATTAAAATGAGGACGAGCTTTTGCACTACCTTCTGTTACATAACCTACCGGTTCATTCAATCCAATATTAGTATGATAAATTGCATTTAAATCTTTATTATACAAGACTTCGACTGTGGCAATCCATCCATCACCAAACTTATAATCTGCTGCAATATTCGTCTTCCATAGTTGCGGGTATTTAAAATCACGATCAGTAACAGCTAAATCCATTTTAGCACTTTTCGTATCAGCAGCTGTTGGAGTAACCAAAGCTATGCCATCAAAAGGGCGACCAGCAGTAAGATTACCAAATAATAAGCCATTATTTCCAGCTTGATTACTCAACCATACATAAGGTGGCGTTCCTGAAAATATACCAGTACCACCACGAACCTGAAAAGTTTTATCACTGAATGTATCCCAATTAAACCCTACACGAGGTGAGAATAAAGGAACCGTTTTAGGATATTTAGAAACATCTATTTTTGTTCCACCTTGGAAAGTTAAATTAGATACTAAAGGATTTTTATCCAAGTCTGTTAAAAATATAGGGGTATCTACACGTAAACCCAATGTAAGATTGAAATTCGGAGTAACAGCCCATTTATCTTGTACATAAAAGCCTAAAGAAAGTACATCGACATAAGCATAAGGGAAGCCTCCTTGAATTGCATATCTTTGAGAAAAGTTTTTTGTTATCGACGTAGTAGCAGGTCTTGTAGAAGGATCTTCACCAGCATCTCTCCATGCTAAATAATTATTAGCATCATTATAAAAATCTTGTAAACTTGCATATCTCCATTGTCCTGCAAAGGAATTAGAATATCCATTTTTAAAATGACGATAATCACTTTGAGTTCCAATAGTAATTTGATGTTTATCTAGTGTCCACAAAAGGTTGTCTTGTATTTGATAAATATCTGAATTCAACATATTATTATAAGAGTTTGCTTCCGTTCCAAAAGTTGTAAATGCAACTGAATTTGCGCCATTAGATCCATCAAGAATATCAACTTGAGGAAAGAATCCTCCATCCATATCACGATAATCTCTCAATGCAGAATAACCTACCTTCAATGTATTTGACATACGATCACTGATTGAAGTCGTAAGATCGGCCATAAATATATTGAAGTTATTATTTGTTCTGTAATAGCAAGAAGAGAAAGGTATTGCATATAAATTAGGGCCACGTCCTTTTGTTGCAGCACCAGAAGTACTCGGCATATTCGTATTGAAAGATTTTAAATAAAAATATTTAAAACTTAAAGAATTCTTAGCATTAATATTCCAATCTACACGAGCAGTAAGGCGGTCGGCTTCAGTAGGGGTACTGCTCACATTGTATGAACCTGGATTATAATTGAATTTATCTTGCAAAAATTGAGATAATTGATCCAATGTTTGAACATCAGCATAAGAATATTGTCCGGTTGAGCTTACTGCTTGATTCTTATCTGCACGAGGTTTGTAGTTAATAGGAGTTTCCTGACGATCTAATTCACCATTAATAAAAAAGAATAGTTTATTTTTAATAATCGGTCCACCTAAACTAATACCATATTGATGATTAGAAAATTCCGTTACATTGTTTATATCATCTTTTTGCCTATAGCCCATCATAGAAGGACTTTTAGTATACATATAAGCAGATGCATGCCAGTCATTAGTACCTGATTTAGTCACAGAGTTGATTGCGGCACCTGTAAACGCACCATTACGAACATCATAAGGAGCAATCATTACCTGAACTTGTTCCAAAGCTTCTAACGAAATAGGTTCTGTTCCAGAAGCGCCCAGAGCTGATCCCAAACCAAATGAATTATTAAAAGAAGCACCATCAACTGTGACATTATTAAATCGAGAAGATGTTCCGCCAAAATTTTTACCGCTACTCATCGGAGTTAGCTTTGTAAAATCATCCAAAGAGCGATTCAATGTTGGCATTTTATCCATACGATCTCGAGTTATAATTTCCTGAGCACCCGTACGATTACTGGAGATAAGAGCATTTCTATCACCAACAATTACAACTTCACCTAAAGCTTTTGAATCCTCGCGAAGTACCATATTCAATAACTGTTCTTCACCTAAAGATAACTGAATGTCTTTTACAACTTCCTTGTTGTAACCAACGTAAGTAAATTCTACAGTGTAAGGTCCACCAATTCGCATATTAGGCAGATTATAACTCCCATTCATCCGCGCAACTGTTGTATAAACAGTACCGGTAGGAATATGAGTAGCCCTCACTGTTGCTCCGATCAAAGCTTCATTTGACCCATCCGTCACTTTACCGCTAATACCAGCAGTTGTAACCTGAGCTTTAATCAGCGTAGTCAGCATCAATAACACCACCATTAAAGAAAACATTTTTTTGATCATAAACTAATTTTATTAGATTAATACTGAGAATTGAATATATTTTAAAATAGCTTGTCAATTATCAAAATTTGTTGCTGGAAATAACTCCTTATTCTAAATTTCAGAGACAAAGGTAATTAATATTCTTTAGATATACATTACGTTTTTGTTTCATTTTTTAATAATACAAAACAATTCATACAATGTGAAAGGATAAAAAGAGTTTTATTTTATTTATGATTATTTTAAGATTAAATAAATAGCAAATTAATAGATATTTAAAGATTAACCAATCAATTTTTTATATGCATATCAGTAGAAATAAAATCATTTTCATAGATGCAAAATAAAAAGGGAGCATTAGCCCCCTTCTTTATATTTTATTAACAATACTAATTAACCATAAGCTTTCTATACCTCACACGTTTTGGCTCTTCATGCCCTAATCGTTTTAACTTATTCTCCTCATATTCAGAATAAGACCCTTCAAAGAAGAAGACTTCAGAGTTCCCTTCAAAAGCGAGAATATGCGTACAGATTCTATCTAAGAACCAACGGTCATGAGAAATAACTACCGCACATCCGGCAAACTCTTCGAGGCCTTCTTCCAGTGCCCGAAGTGTATTTACATCAATATCGTTTGTTGGTTCATCAAGTAATAGAACATTCCCCTCTTCTTTTAAAGCCATGGCTAAATGCAGACGATTTCGTTCTCCTCCGGAAAGCACTCCACAAAGCTTTTCCTGATCACCACCCGAGAAATTAAATCGGGAAAGATAAGCCCGGGAATTTATATCCCGTCCCCCTAAACGCATCAAATCATTTCCTCCTGAAATTACCTGATATACACTTTTATTGGGATCAATATCTTTATGTTGTTGATCAACATAAGCTATCTTAACTGTTTCTCCTACCTCAAATGTACCTTTATCTACATGTTCAAAGCCCATTATAAGTCTGAACAATGTTGTTTTACCAGCACCATTTGGGCCAATAACTCCAACAATGCCGTTTGGCGGCAAGTTAAATTCAAGGTTGTCAAATAATAATTTCTCATCATAAGCCTTAGTCACACCGTGAACTTCAATAACCTTATTACCCAATCTAGGACCATTTGGAATAAATATTTCCAGCTTATCTTCTTTTTCCTTCTGATCCTCATTCAATAGTTTATCATACGAATTCAAACGAGCTTTACCTTTTGCCTGACGGGCCTTAGGAGCCAAGCGCACCCACTCTAGCTCTCTTTCCAGAGTTTTACGACGTTTACTAACCGTCTTCTCTTCCATCTCCATCCGTTTGGTCTTTTGTTCCAACCAGGAAGAATAATTCCCTTTCCAGGGAATACCTTCACCACGGTCGAGCTCTAATATCCATCCGGCTACATGATCAAGGAAATAGCGGTCGTGCGTAATGGCTATAACTGTACCTTCATATTGTTGCAGATGCTGTTCCAGCCAGTCAATAGACTCTGCATCAAGATGATTGGTTGGTTCATCAAGCAAAAGAATATCCGGTTTCTGTAATAACAGGCGACACAATGCCACTCTACGACGTTCACCTCCAGAGAGATTTTGCACCGATTGATCTTCCGGTGGACAACGAAGCGCATCCATAGCACGTTCAAGTTTACTATTCAGGTTCCACGCATCAGTAGAGTCTATAATATCCTGTAATTCGGCCTGACGAGCAAAAAGTTTGTCCATTTTCTCAGGATCCTCATAATATTCAGGTTCACCAAATTTTAAATTAATCGCTTCATATTCGGCCAATGTATCTACTATTGGTTGAACACCTTCCATCACGATTTCTTTTACTGTTTTTGTATCATCCAAATGAGGTTCCTGTGCCAAATATCCTACAGAATAGCCAGGTGAAAAGACTACTTCACCCTGATATGATTTTTCTAATCCCGCTATTATTTTCAGAAGAGTAGATTTACCAGATCCGTTAAGACCAATGATGCCTATTTTTGCTCCATAAAAGAATGATAGATAAATATCTTTCAGAACTTGTTTGTTAGGTTGGAAAGCCTTACTTAAACCTACCATCGAAAAAATGATTTTTTTATCGTCAGCCATATATAATAATGTATATTGTTGATATTCGAAGACAAAGATAAGAAAAAGCTTGGAATTGTTTGGTCTTTTAATAATTTGTTCTACCTTTGCACCCGCTTAACAGAATAAAAAGGATTGATTCGCTAGCTCAGTTGGTAGAGCACAACACTTTTAATGTTGGGGTCTTGGGTTCGAGCCCCAAGCGGATCACCAAAGGAGAACGAAAGTTCACCGCCAAAACAAGACAAAGCCTCTTAGATCAATGATTTAGGAGGCTTTTTACTTTCCCGTCATTCCATTTGAATGACTTAAAAAAGCCATATTCGGACAGTAAATCGTTACTAAATCGTTACGGTATTTATTTATTTTAAAACCGTAACGATTTAGAGTGTAAGTCTCTGATTTGTCGAACATTGTCACCTCATTGTCTGCTTCGTTCCAAAAACATAAAAGTAATTATGTAATTCAAAACAAGGAACGTTATGAGAAGTACATTTAGATTCCTCTTCTACTTGAAGAGAAATGAGCCAAAGAAGAACGGTAATGTGGTATGGTCCGTATTATGATTACGGCTAATGGAGAAAAAACACAATTTAGTTGTTCAGTAAGACAAACCAGGTACGAACAAACTTAAAAAACTATTCTGCAAACGAGCCTTAAGAGAAGAAATGGCTTTTATCATCAAAATCAGAGAAACGAGAGAAACGAGAGAAACGAGAGTTCCTATTAATTAAGGTCAATCGTTATATCAAAGTACTTAGACAGGTTATGATGATGCGTAATGAAGAGAATAGTAATCTCTTTTTTTAGCTGAACCAAACAATCCATAATCTGAGTTTCGTTTTCATTGTCCAAAGCAGATGTAGCTTCATCAAGCAGCAGCAATCGAGGTTTACGAAGCATTACTCTTGCCAGAGCTAACCGTTGTCTTTCACCTCCCGAAAAGTGATACTGATAATTTGCAATAAAGGTATCCAGACCATTTTTTTGTTCCATAATCAAACGATCTGCATTAACTCGATTCAAAACATCCATTATATCTTCATCGGATAAGATTTGTTTAGAGTCCCAAACCAGGTTTTCTCTGATCGGGCCGTCTATAAAAAACGAATCTTGAGGCAAATATCCCAGCTTACTCCTCCATGAATAGAGTTTTTCTTCCGTCAAAGCAACCCCATCCACTTCAATAACTCCATTGCTTATCTTTTGTAATCCAGCAATGATATCGATAAGTGTTGTTTTACCGCATCCTGACTTCCCTACAATACCTGTAATCTTCTTGGCAGGAATAATAGCCGAGAAATCAGTAAACAGGGGTACTTTAGATGGATAAGCAAAATTCAAACCTTTAATTTCTAACTGCTTATCATATTGTACCTCTTCTACTCTCCTGCTTTCTTTCGTCATATTTTCATTTAGATCCTCGTCTAGTTTTAAAACCATCTTTACCGAACTTACATTTGAAAATAACATGTTTATATCGCCATTAATACTCATAAACTGTGGAAAAATACGGGAAAAGAGTAAAATAAGTACAAAAATAAGCGCAAAAGGCAGATTTGCCTCATTGTATGCAAAGAAAACCACTATTACCAGCGAAAGCACTCCGGACAAAGAAAAAAATAAATTGGAGGCCGCCTTATTTTTTACTTGTTTATTTTGATATTCAAGCATTTGCATATTCGATTCATCAAACTTCTTATAATAAAATGCTTCCGAGTTATGCACTTTAGCTATTTTCACAGTCAGCCAAAAATCATCAATGCGTTTCAGCATCTTTCTGAAAACCTGAATATTGGCATTTCCTAGTTTCTCAGCCTTAATGATATATTTCCTCAAAAGAAAAAGGACCAAGAATCCGATGAAAACAACAAATAAAGTGAAACGTATAGAAATAAGCATTGCCACGCACACATGCGCAACTATAAAAAGACTTTTGGTAACCAATGACAAATAAAAATAATAGTAATTAGCCATTTTAGGTATTTCCGTGGTAAGAATCTGAATATGATTATGCTTGCTTTTTCCATTAAGAAATGTCCAGTCGCTAGCGATAATCTTCTTAAAAAGCCGTTTCCTCATTTCATGAGAAAAACTCTGCTGATAAGTCGCTTGTAAGGTGGATTGAAAATAGTTCAGAATAGCCACGAACAAAAGACAAAGAGTAAAGAAAGCCAAAATAAGTCCCACACTTACTTCAATACCACTTTTGCCCAAAAAATCATTCAGGAGTTCAGCCCATTTATTTGTCTGCCCCGAAGTATGGGTAGAATCCAATAAGCCCAGCAAAGGAATTAGTAACGCAATAGATATGCCCTGACAGAAGCTTTGAAGCAAAGTAATAAGAAACAAACTGATAATTTTTGTTGGATGATGATGAAAGAAAACGCCAAAGCTTTTTCTAACGAAACGATTTTCAGACATGCAGTATCCTCCTCTTTATAAAGCTGAATGGACGATAAATATAGTACATTATTTCGGAAGAAAAATGATGGTCATCAATATCACCGGGACGCACCAACAAGTTGCTGAAAAGCCCCCATTTATACGACCATTGAGGATACAGATTAAGACTATACAGAATATCATGAAAGATATCCTTCGTTGATGATTGTAATTCTATATTTGTTCTATCAATGCATTCCTGAGCTCCATATATCAAACGGGATGGTAGATGCTTTTGTTTGTCAAACGGAAGTTCCTTATCAAAATACTTTCTTAGAAAATAATCCGTCTGAGAAACAATTCGTTCCGCATGTAGTTGTCTTATAAGCCTCTGCAATAAATCAAGATTCATTCCATCCATCGGATACTCATTGATGTCAACCAGCCATTTTAGTCTGGTCCATCCATGCCTAGCACCATGAATCATTAAATAAAGAAGTTCAAATTCTCTATTCAGTACTGTAAACTCTCTACCAGCAAAGTTCACAACAGTCTGATTCTGAGAAACCAAATTTGCCAATTTCTTTTGGCTCACAGGAACACCGTGCATTAATGTCCAATGAATCTCTACACAAAACTTAGACTCCTTATTATACAAAGAGACATGATGAATAGTTTTTACAATAAGATTCTGTTTCACCTTTTCCCGAGGCCAACTATTTCCCTCCGTAAATTGAAAATTATCTTCAAATAATAAATTTAGCGTAGAGTCAAGCTGTTCCGGTTTAATTAGCAGATCAATATCGTGAGAAAAACGTACCGTAGCATCATTGTATATTCTGTAAGAAAGCAGAGGACCTTTTATACAGATAAACGAAATACTATTTTCTCTTAGTCGGTCTGTTACAGCTATAAAATGTTTCATTTCATTGAGCTGTTTCACCTTATCGTGTATAAATTCCATGCTACGGTTTTCACCCAGCCATCGATCTATCTGCTGTTGACTAAGCCGATGCCTTTGAAACAATATATCTCGCGTGTATTTCATCTCTGCCTTTTCATTATTGTAGTTTAAATGTGTATAGTATAACCTTATATAACACCACAGTATCAAAAATAGTTCTTATACTCCATATTTTCGATAATAAAGTGCAAATAAATATTAAATATTGAATAAGTCCACATTTTTTATTTTAAAATGTATCATTTATTTAAAAAATAATAATAGTTTTGCTATGCACTTTTCTCAAAAACATGTGTATTTCAATATAATAAAATATAAGGCGAAAAATAGTCAGGAAATACAAGAAATCATTTAACAATGAAAGAATAGTTTCATTAGCGATAAAAAAACGTTTTTAATATTAACCTTTAAAAATTTAAGCTTATGGATTCATTTATTGGAGAAATCAGAGCATTCCCTTATACTTTCGTTCCAAGGGGATGGGTAGAATGTAATGGTCAATCTTTACTGATTAATCAATTCCAGGCATTATATGCTATTATTGAAAAAACTTATGGAGGAGATAGCCAGACTTTTAAAGTACCTAATTTTCAGGGAGCAGTTCTGGTAGGAGTTGGAACAAGCAGCCAATCCGGCAATACTTATGGAATTAACCAGAGGTACGGAACAGAAACTACAACTCTTACTGATTCAACGTTGCCCAAACATACACATGATTTTAAAGGTAAAGGAGGTGCTGATGCTGCAAGAACAAGTACTCCTGGTACAGACAATCAATCTTATCTCACCAACATTGGTTACCAAAGACCAAGTGATCTTAAGCCTGTTGCAGCTTTTGCTTATCGGGATGTATCCCAAACGCCCGTAACTCTGCATCCGGCAACCATAGCAAGCAGTTTTCCAAGTAGCAATGTTGCATCTCTTCACGAAAATCGGTCTCCTTTTCAGGCTATCCGCTACTGCATTTGTGTTTCCGACGGAGACTTTCCGGTAAATCCTCAATAATTATAAACCATAAAAAGAATACAATTATGTCAGAAAATTATGTTGGAGAAATTAGGGCTTTTAGTTTTAATTTTGTGCCGCAAGATTGGCATTTATGTGATGGAACACTGCTCCAGATAATGCAATATAGCGCACTCTATTCACTATTAGGTATCACTTTTGGTGGAGATGGCATAAAAACTTTTGCTCTACCCAATTTATTGGGAAGAACCATCGTAGATGCAGGTGTGTTTGAAAATAACACATATTACGCTCAGGGAGTAACAGATGGAGTAGAAAATGTAGTTTTAACAAACGCTCAAACGAACCACTACCACTTGATGCATGTAGAAGCCGCACAAGGCGATTCAAATATTCCAACGAATATGCTTGCTATACCCAATGTAGCTTCAATTGAATCAGAAGTGATTGATATCTATACAACATCAAGTACGCCGAATCTTTCGCTAAACGACACAACTATTGTTGCCACTAGTGAGGGAGGAGTAACGCATAGCAACATGCAGCCCTATATAGTGATAAACTATTGCATAGCCTTAGCCGGACTCTATCCACAAAGGCCTGATTAAAGTATATTAAAGTAAAAAAATAATAAATTATATTTATGGAAGGATTTATTGGAGAAATTCGCGCATTTGTAGGAACTTATGCGCCCGAAGGATGGCATATTTGTAATGGTGCTATACTTCCGATAAATGGTTATGAAGCTTTGTATTCATTGATAGGGAATACCTATGGAGGTTCAGGAAATGTAAACTTTGCTTTGCCTGATTTAAGAGGTCGTTTGCCAATTGGCCAAGGAGCAGGCTATGGACTCACTCCTCGTACTGTTGGTCAAAATGGAGGAACAGAGACCGTAACTCTCACTACTTCTAATTTGCCGAATCATACTCATGCAGTTATGCTTAGTACTACAGGTACTGCTACAAATATACCTTCTTCATACACTTTTTTAGGTAACATGTCATCCCCCGATGCTACAGTAGCGGGGTACTTACCTGTAACAGCAACTGCTCCCAAAGATATTATAATGGATTCATCGACAATACTGCCTAGCGGAAGTACCACTCCTACCCATAGTAATATTATGCCTTGCATGGCAATAAACTATATTATTTGCACAGTTAATAATCTGTATCCTCCACATCAGGGATAATATTAATCAATATGAAAGAAAAGAGCTTATGCGCATAGGAATAATATCCGATTCCGATTGTTGTATCCCATTAGCTGGTACACTTGTATCTCAAAAGGTGCAAGTGTATCTTTTCTATTCACTTTCACCCGATTCATTTACTAATCAAAAAGTAAAGGCCTTTACAGAACAGTTTCATATACCTTTTACTGAAGAAAAAAATCGGGGCAATGACATCTACGAATGGATACAAAAAGGGAAATACGACGTTTGCTTTATAGTTGGCTATAGCCGATTGATTCAGTTGGATAAACTAAAAAATCTATCCACTAACTTATTTAATATTCATTTTGGACCATTGCCGGTTTTCAGAGGTCCTGTTCCTGTATTCTGGCAATTAAAGTATGGA
>Ga0172378_10004178_pt1 | contig 13543 bp, 19 predicted proteins | sample GrowelOW332metaG_FD_119755 | JGI IMG/M metagenome (GOLD analysis project Ga0172378, IMG submission 119755) | Groundwater microbial communities from an aquifer near a municipal landfill in Southern Ontario, Canada - Pumphouse #3_1 metaG | ecosystem: Environmental > Aquatic > Deep subsurface >...
CTCTACAGTTATTGCTAAAATTTTCATTGTAGTTACCACAATTATTACACATACAAATCATGACATTTTTCGCTCCCTCTTTATTATTGTATCCATTTTATAATTTATATACACAAACTCATGATTTCTTGAACTATCCCTTTTATTTTTATACTCTTCGGTACGTTTCTTATATTCTATATACTCCTGACAAGTAGAGTGGCACCCTAACTCTCTTTTATCGCAATCTCTACACGTACATCCTTTAGCTCCATTCAAGTTCATTTAGTATCCTCTTAAATTCTTTCTCTCTAATTATAAAATATATTTCACCCCCTCCCCCAAAATCAAATGCAAGAGATGAATAAAATTTTCCAGTAGAAAACGCCTCTTCCTCTAATTTGTCCATCCAGCTCTTTTTAATTGAAATGGACTCCGAGGGGTTTACTTTTGTTTTACACTCAATTAACCACTCCTTCGTTTTTACATCCCCCGCATCAAACATAACAGCTCCGCTATTGGATACTGTTTTTCCTCCCACAATCTTTGCTACCTTATCTTCCTGTTTTTTACTGTAGTACCTTGTACTGTTCTTATTCCTTGTCAATGCTCCTCCTTTATATATTTATTATAACATAAGACACATAAATTGCAATATATAAATTAAAAAAAAACTAGGGAGGATTTACCCCCCCCCCTATACTAATTTATCGGTTACTTTCTGTATGATATTTTTAATCTCCTCATTCTCGTAAAGGAACTGGCATAATTTTCCTTTACCTTGAAATTTCAGTGCATCCCCATTATCATCACTCAGCAATTCTCCATCCTCATTTTTACATAATGTAAACCATGCTCCAGCTTTATTAATTGAACCGGCTATTACAGCTACATCTACTAAATCAATTAAACTATCAACACCATAGTCATACATTAACGTATAGTACCCTGCTTTTCTGTTAGGAGGGTCAAGTTTATTTTTAGCGATAAAGAACTCTACGTTATGCCCAGAAGGGGTTTCTGAGGATTTATTTATCTTTGAGCATGATTCATCTAAGTAATCCCCTACATTAAAGAATATTCTAAGTGAGCATGCAAATCTCCATCCTTTTCCTCCTGGCGTTATTTTACGGTTGAACCCTGACATATCCTCTCTAAGCTGATTTATCCCTACAATAGTACAGTTATACTTTCTGCACAAAGGTATAACTTTTCGTACAAACAATGTCAGTACCTTTGCTATACCTCCATAGGTCTTTTTCTCCATATCTTCTTCAAACTCTAGCCTACTTTGAAGAACAGCAAGGCTGTCAATAATCACTAATCCTATCTCATCTGTTTCAATCGCTTCCACAACAATCTGAAACAATTCTTCTGCATACTGGCTCTGAGGATTTATAATGTACATGTTAGCTACATCTACCCCTAATTTAATTGCCCATTCTTCATCTAAGGTATTTTCACAATCAAGGAATAGAACCTTTTTTTCTCCCCGCTCTTTTTCATAAGGGTTATCAGTGTCTTCCCATTCTTTTCTAAATAACTTCTGAGCGTTCCCACATAAATCAAGTGCTGTAGTAGTCTTACCCGAGGACTCATCTCCAGCAAATTCAATTATCCTATTCCTAGGTATTCCACCTCTCAAACAGTAATTTAATCTAGGGGATGAAAAGGGGATTCTGTCACACTCAATATGGCTAACCCCCCTTGTCATTATATCCTCTTTATACTTCTTGTTATGCTCTGCTATAATAGCATCCATTTTAAATTTCTTTTGTGCCACTATTTACTTTCCTTTTACCGAAAAAGAGGCTATTGTAATTAATGCAACTAACATAGTTGCGTTACCTACAATAAATCCAACTAAAAACGGGTCAATGTACATTACTACCTCCTAACCTAAAATTAATTCTTTAAACAGTGGTAGTGATTCCATCCATTTACAGAATGTTCTCCACTCATGTAACTTATGGTTCTTTCTCTGGAAATATATTGTTTTCAATTGTCTATAATTAGTAGTGAACCCTGCCGTTAATTCAAATCCAGAAGGAGTATTATATAAGCACTTTAAGTAAAGCTCTTTTGCTTTATCTGAGTTTTTATCCTCTACTTTATTATAGTTATCAACTAAATTCTTTAAATTATTCTTTGCTATTTCTGTTACATATTCGTTACAACATTTATCAATGTCCATTTTAGATAATTTATGGATAGTTGACTGAGAAGAAATAAAATCAATAAAATGATACCTTTCCAGCTCAACACTCATCTTGTTTGAAAATGTCATATCAAATTGAACAATTATTCCGTTTAAGAAATTATCGTGTCCAGCACCTGTATCTGACCTCGATAGCCCTTTAATCCCCGATGTTATATGGCTGTCCAATGTCTCTGTTTTAATTGCCATCGGAAACTTTGCTACTCTAATTGCGTTATCTATTCCATATACATTTACATTCTCAATTTTCAAGTAATTTCTCCTAACTAATTCGAGTTAATTCCTGCTCACTAATTCTTCTAGTTATAATCTTTTTACAGCTTGACAGAAGTTCCTGAGCGGCGTCTACTTTATTTTTTACTATTGTATACGCCCTTTTATAGCATATGCTTATAATCAATTCATCATTACTAAGCTCTTCTGCTATGCTTGTTTTATCGGCAACTGTACCTACCTCTTGACGCATCCTATGCGTGTTATAGGCCCTCTTATATAAGGATTTGCTTATATCGTCCTTTATCCCCAACTTTTCCTGCATTTCACTTGCATAGTAGATTAAAACAGGAAGGTTAATACAGTAGTCCTCAAGCTCTTGTATTGAAGGAGGATTTTCTCCGTCCTTTAAAATACTGCGTATAAAATGAACGTACTTATCTAAATCTTTTGTGTACTCTTTTGCTATTTCATCTGACACCTCCTGAACCTCTTTGCTTACTGCATCTGACTTTAATTTCTTATCTAATAAGGATTCTGATTTAAACAATTTATTTCCACCACATAAAATAATCTAAAAACGGGTATAAATCATATTCAAACAATATTCTTTTCTTTTTTCCTTGTATGATTATAGATTTAATTGAATCGATGTCCTTTATGTTTATGCTTTTCTTTCCTTCCTTTTTTAATCTGTTTAACTCACTTACAGGGATATATAATGTAATATCGTGGTCTATAAACCAAACCATTACTCCAGCACTTACATCCGGAATTAATTCTTTTTCTGTTAATGAATCTAACTGAGTAATCTTCTTAAGATTTAGTGTGTTCCCATATAAAGACTTGCACTCAATATAAATTAAATTCCCGGAATTAAATACAATAAAATCAGATACATTTGTGCTTCCTTTATAACCGGACATCTGGTCAGGTAATCGAGTAATATCACAATCACCAATTCGTTTGAATCCCTTAAAAACCTGTTCTTCAAACTGCTTCCCTCTATTTACTCCCAATTAATTCCTCCTACATAAATATTTGTAATTACAATATCTACAGTAATCTCTGTTAAAATTTATATCTTTTTTATATGGCTCTTCTGGGATTCTTTCCTCCTGTATTGCTGAATTAACCTCATTAATCTTACTTATTACAGAACCTTTCATTTCATCTGTAATTATAAGATGGAATGCTTTCTTATCGCAGAAATCTCTGCACTCGTATAAAAATAGTATATCATTAATTCCTAAGCAAATTGAATAAGTAGTAGCCTGTTCTATATGCTCTTCTCTAACACCTGTATGTTTCCAATATTTACTTGATGTTTCGGTTTTAATCTCTAAAATATAATACTTTCCTCTATATTTTACTATACCGTCACATAAGAACGATATATTAAGCTCTGTATTATATAGCTTTGTTTCGTACTCCTTTTTATCGATTATTTTAATATTCAATTTTTTTTCTTTAACATAATCAGATACATCTATAAACTCACAGTCTATTCCAGATTCTTTCATGTCTGTTATTGAACGTTGTATCCTCTCATGCCTATCTGTTCCAGATTCCATTATACCGATAAGAGAGGGAGGAACATCTTTAACAGGCTCTTTCCCAGTAACTTGAAAATACATATTTCTTACACAATTCATTGACGAAGGCTTAAATGATTGTGACGGTGTCCTCATTCGTAACTTATCTTGTTTTACTATACTAAAGTTAAGGTCATTTATAAATTGAGATCCCGCATCATCGTTATTAACCATTTTTAAAATATTTTTTAATGAACTCCTTGCCATTATCCCCCAATAAAGGCTACTTTAAGTCCGCCTCCAATTAGTATAATACTATTTTCTGACAACCTAACCTCTACCTCCTTTGACCAAAATTTTTTTACTATAAATAAGAAATCAGGGGCCTTAACTGAGAATCCCTCCTCAAATTCATCGTTTATTTCTACACTTAGCTTATCATTAATGAACTCCATATGCAACCTATTTTTAGAGGTTATTTCTGATGAGCTTAAAAAGTTAACTAACGATTTTCTATCAATAATTTTCGATTTATCAAATACCTCTATAGTAGCCTCTTCGTAAAAATTATTAGATTTTATTACGTATAACATTATATTTAAGTCATAGGCACCGTTTTCTTTATGGCATTCTTTTATAACACTAAATAGAGTATAATACAGTTTATCTATTACAGCTATTTCTTTTGTATTAAACTTAGCTAATATTTTTAAGCATTCCTGTGGAACAGCCCAATTTAACCCAGTACTATTATGCCCATCTTTATACTCTGTATCAACTATAAAAGAAAAACTATCGTTACATCCTTGCACACTCCCCTCTTTACATATTACATTATTTGACGTCTTTACCCTATTCGCTATTCCAGATAATTTTGTGAACATACACGTATTCATAATTTCCTGGTAATATGGCTCCGTAAAATCAAACATTAAATCAGGAAGCTTACACTTATCCCCTTTTCCATAAACTACTACATTAAACTCTTTATCATTTATAATCAGCATATTATTTTTTACATCAATTATCAATAAATCTTCTTCACACTCTTTATTAATAAAGTCAAACAATGGTTTAAATAATATACAGTAATCTGAATTATTTACTGAGAAAAGCGTATTTGTTTCGTACTCTACTTTAGTTATGTAAAGTGCCTGAACAAGCCTAAACTCAAGTTTAGTATCAATAACCTTTATTCCTAAAAGGGAGGTTTTAGGTTCAGAAGGTATTTCTTTAAATCCTTCTTTTAATATCTTTAAATTAGATAAAAACTCTTTTTTACTTATTTTAAACACTTAGTTCTTCACCTCCCCATCTCTTTGTTATCGATATATCCGTTTTTATTTCAAGTCCAAAAGGTTTAGCAGAATCTTTCATACATTTACTAAAAACCTCTGCACATTCTTTTGCGTTCTCTTCAGGGCATTCCCCTAAATACTCCATAACGTACGTTTTATTAACGCACTCGACTATATCATACATCTGCACTATGCCTTCCCGCTTCCATTTAAGGTACTCATCTCCACCATATATTTCAATATGGCCGTACTCTACTTGCTTAGTCCTAAATAGTAATTATGCAGTTCCTATTTAGCTATACGTTCGATAGTCTGTGAGGGTGGTATAGTTTTATACAATAAAGAATCTATTTTATTATTAAGTAAAAATTCTCTTGTGTATTCTGACAATACTTTTGCTGTATCTACCGGAAGATATAAATATGGAAATACTCTTCCATCCCGTTTAATGTCATTATACCTCTTAGGTATCTTTTCTTTTAATAGTTCATGCACCTTATTTACTAAGCACTCTACCTCTTCATCTGAAAATGAACTACAATAAAGATGTATTGTTCTTTTACTTTTGTGTAGTGAACCATCGTCAAGATAATATAAAATAAGCCCATTCATATCAAGACTATTTATAACATCAATTTTATCCATTACAGCTACTTCTGAAATACACTTCTCTATATTTGTCGAAAATGCAAATATCTTTTTATCGCTTCCATACCCAGACTTCGCATTTACATCTCTTGTGTATATCCCGTTTTTTGTTAATATAGACCTTTTATACTTTATATAATCTTCTTTTATAGAACTTGTATATAGTTTATAAGTACCTAATTTTTCTGAGCTACATGGATAACTTCCATCACCTAACCTCAAACTTAATAATAATTGATTTAATTCTTTATTCATATACCCTCCCTGCTGATTGCATACACGTTTTACTTAATTATATCACATAAGTACACGACACGCAGCACATTTTAACCGTTGGTAGTGCTACGTTTTTTGTTTCCAGCATATCGAGAAGTTTTACCACGACAAGTTAATTGAGTATAAGTCTATCGTGGATCGGTACTAGTAGCTTAAATCCTAGTTCACGAAGTCTTTCATTATTACATATGTTTAACCCTGCTATTTTACTCATTGATGCGGCTGTTCCCTGTATTCTAGCATTAACCGCCTGAGTCTTTGATGGCTTTCTTCTTTTTCTTCCGAAAAATGTTGTTACATATCCATTTTCTTCTGACATCTTGTCTGTATCATCAACAAATCCTCTAATATTAGGAAATGCAGTAAAAATAGATTCTTTTATTTCTTCCGCTCTTTTTAATGATGTTCCCAATTGTTTAGCAATAGATTCTTTTCCTCTTCCATATAGGATACCTAATAACAACGTTTTAGCTTGGCTTCTTCTTTCTTTACCTTCTTTATTTAATGTCCCATCTGGATTAAATTCTAGGCACTCTTCATACGTCTTGTTAAATGCTTTTGCGGCAAGCCTTGAGTATACATCTTCATCGTTTTTAAAGGACTCCTGTAAATCAACGTCATTTGCCATTACACTCATTATAAAAGGTTCTTGTTTAGAGAAGTCTGAGGATATCAAAACATTTCCATCCTCTGCTACGAACATATTTCTAATATCTTTATTATGAGAGCTTTGTTGCTGAAGGTTAGGGGATGTGCATGAAATTCTACCTGTTACTGCCCCAAGCTGTTTAAAGTTAGCGTGAATCTTACCGTCAGGCTTTACCATTTCCGGTAGAGCATTAATAAATGAGTTTAACTGCTTCTCTAATGAGCGGTAATCAAGTAATGTAAGCGTAAAATCAGTTCCTATCGCCTTTAATGTATCTTTTGATGTTGAAGAGTCATAGATATCTTTTATCCCCATCACACTGTATAATAATGTGCTTAATTGTTTTGGACTAGATAAGTTAATTGGGTCGCTAAACACTCCTAAATTACCCCTATATTCATTGATTTTAATACTATATTTATTCAATTCTTTATATAGTTTTTCTTTTACTGTATTTAATCTTCCCTCATATTGTGCTTTTAATTCTTCCTGGAGTTCAATATCAAATCCTATTCCATTTTCCTCCATCTCAATACATACTGCTATATACGGCATTTCAATATTCCAAAACACATCGGATACAGATTGTAAATTATATCTTATATTCAATTCTGAATATTTACTCAAAAAATCTGCATAATATTCATAAAGCTTAAATGTAATATAAGCATCTCTTGCACCATATACATATCCATATTCTAATGGAACCCTATCGAATGGTACATCCTCAAATAAGTCTAAGAACGCTTTTGCTTCGCCTGTGTTTTTCCCTAAGTATTTGTCATATAAATACTTCAACCCATGCGGCTCATTTTCATTTAATAATACTGAAGCTATACTAGTATCAAAGTAATAAGGTAATTCAACACCAATATTATGCTTTATCATTAGTATGTCAAACTTTGCGTTATGATATACCAGCTTTATTTCTTTCAATTTACTTAAAATTTTTCGTGCTGATTCATAACTTACTTGATTTTCTATTAATTCACCTGTTACATAATTCTTATGAAGTAGTGGGCAATATATTGCTTTTTCACCTTTTGTGTATAATGAGAATCCAACTACTCTGTCTTTATAATAATCAAGTCCTTCTGTTTCGGTATCAATAGCCGCTATTCCATTTTCTACACATTTATCTACATAATCTTCTAGTTCTTTTTCATCAAGAACTAATGTATAGCCATTCTCATACTCAGAAAGACTATCATTAAATCTTTCTTCTATCCGGCTTACTTTTTCGATTATACCGTTGCATTTAAGATTATAATTTTCTTTACATTCAGAATAGAATAGGGACTTACCTATTAAGCCCCTATCTACATCTTTACTACTTCTATGCATCGGCATTGATATAAATGCCATGGCTATCTCCTAGTACTCAATCGTTGACGGTGAACGCCGCTGTACTTGCTGTACACCTACTGAGGCTTTTTCTGGAAAACACCCGTTATTTACATAATATTCCATCTCTTCATAGGATTTATCTAAAATAATAGTACCTAACGGGTCAATAACATCTACTTTGCTAATATCGAAGTTATCATCTCTCCCTTCTAAAAAAAAGTTATAAGTTGTTTCCTTATCCCCCTTTCTACCACTCCTGGAAATTTCCACAACCGCTGAATAGATTGGCTCAAATCTTTTAGCGATTGGCTCTAACTTCTTCTGGTAAGTGAACCCCCTTTCCCAAATCTGAACACAATTTTCATCAATATTGTAGATCGGAATAAATAATTTATTTTGCAGTTTAACCCCACTTAATCTTGAAAACGGACATTTCTCTAACGGCTCATTGTAATTTCTGAGTGAATTTACCCAGCGTTTCTTTCCATTTACATCTACCTGATATACTGAAAACATTTCAATATCATCCGATGTGTTATATAAAAATCTTACTCGTGCGGTATCCCCATCGTCAACTAGTCTAAAATAACCTGTGTTTGAGTTTTGTTTCTGCTGTTCAAAGTCACTTGCTTTAATTCTTGCCATTTAAATTTTTCTCCTTTAGTATCGTTTTTAATACGGTTTTTAAGTGTGCCATATCGAACACCAATATAGCATAATATAATTTTCTATCTTTTATCCATTTTTTATTACTATGTTTAAATACTATTGTATCATTTCCAGAATACTTCTCAGCAAGCTCTAATGAAATCCTAACATACAGCTTTCTATGGTTTTTACTTGTATTGAACGCTATTTTTACATCTTTACCTACAGTTATATACTCTGTCCTTAAAACACAAGCTATATTTTCATTACATAGTATTTCATATATTCCATCTAATTCAGGGTACTCATCTCCCTTCATCTCAAATACAGATCTAATAGGCGGTTTTATGTATTTTTTATCTTTAATATTAGGATTAAACTGACTTACATCATAGTTCATGAAGTCTAATATTTCTTCAACGTCATCTTCTTCTAACCTTAAGTCAGGTGTTAATTCAATATTAAATAGTTTATCAGACTTTTTTTCCTCCCAATCTTTTTTAAATTCACTATCACTTAGTGTAATACACTTACCGCCTCTAAGCCTTAATACTACCTTACCCTCTTTTCTTATCAATAAGGTAGCTCCGTTCCCTTCTTTATCTATATACTTCATCTTATGCTTTTATTATAACATAAGACACTTAAATAGTCAACTAGAATAAGATATGTTTTTCATCTCTTCTGTAGAAAACTCATTTACATCTTTTCTTCCTTCTGGAAAGTTTATTCTATAAATTAATTTACCCTTTATTTTTTCTTTTACCTTTTTCATAACTGATTCCCCTGCTACATCATTATCTGTAGCTACTATTAGTACTCTATAAGGTAGCTTTGATAATTCATCAATCTGTGCTTTTGTTCCCAATCCATTTAAAGCTACACTGTTATATCCAAACTGCCTTAAATAAATTGTATCAATCATTGACTCCGTTAAATACAGCTCTTCATTTACAATATCATTTAGGTACTCATATACGCCGTATAACGGCTTTATAGACGATTTAGGGTAGTAGAATACCTTATTTTTTATACTTCGTGTAGCAACGTATAAAATATTTCCTCTCTTATCTCTTACGGGAAATGTTACTGCACCCTTTTCTAAGTCATACCCTAAATCATAGCGTTTAACTGACTCAGCGTTTATACCTCGTGTCTCCCAATATTCGCTGTAATTCCTGTATTTATCATACCCTGTAAAATACTCTATCTCCTGGATAAACCTCTCTGTATCGATGCAAACTGGTTCTCTTTGTCTTATTTCAATTATATTGAAATTGCCCTTCATCCATTCATGGCCAAACACACCGTTGTCATTGTACCCAAACAATTCTGATACCAACTTCTCAATGCTACCACTCCAGCCGCAACTAAAGCAATGACATAGCCCGGCTCTTTTCTTTCCGTCCCTTTCAAGAAGTATTCCAAAGGATGGCCTTTTCTCGTTCCCACCTTTATGAAATGGACAAGTAGTACTATATTCCTTTCCCACTATCCTGCTGTTATTAAAAACATCTATTCCTTGCCGAAGTAAATCCTCCTTTAACTTAGCGATTACTTTTAGCATCTAATAGCTCTCTTTCCAGTAAATTTATCGATAAGTCAAGTGTTTCTTGTAAATGAGGTCTTGTTTTCTTCAACAACTTTAAATCTCTAATTGCGATTTTAATCTTCTTCTTATGACTCAGTGCCATCTAGTTCCTCCTTTAGCTTTGAATACACTTCACTATATACGCCTAACCCATCATAGCAATCTATAAACCATTCTTCTTCATTAATAGTTTCAACTCTAATTGATGTTATGTAACCAATCTGATCATACTGAGTAGAAATAAATAAAGGCAATTGTAATTCTCTTCTATATCTATCGCCAAGTAAAAGCAATGACACAACATCAATTATTGTAACAGTTTTCATATTTTCTCCTAGAATAAAATACTACTATTATAATTACTTTTTAACTCTTCTTTTCGTAAATCACGCTCTTTTTTCGGAACAGAATCGTTTTTGTCAGCCATCCACTCAAATTCTCCTTTATCTATATTCCACCAATATGTAAACACATCTCCGACACGTCCGTATCTGTTTTTCTTTACAGTCATTACAATTGCAGACTCCTTTTGTTTAAGAGAGATTACCTTAGTTGCATTATGTGAGATACCATCGCTATCACGGATATCCTCTAATTCAGGTGTATCATTTTCACCTTCTTTAACTCCGCCACGATTAGATTGAACAACTACTAGAATAGGAACTTCACATTCATTAGATAACTGCATTAAATCTTCACTAATATTAGTTAATGTAATTGTCTTTGAGTCTCCTTTTTTAAACCTCTCATCACTGAGGTAAGTAATTCCATCAATTGCAAGAATATCTAGTTTATTATTCTGAATATAACTTCTTAACTTCGTTACTGTTATCTGCTTATTGAAGTCTTTTGGAGTAGATACTAAGAACTTTCCTCCGACATTCTTTAATGAATCGGCATATGATTTATAATCATCTACAGATAAATCAGATGTATCACCGGACATGAGAGAGCGATTTGAGAAATTTGTTACTAAGGTGTCAAATCTATATCCTAGTCTCGATGCGCTCATTTCAGGTGAGATAAATCCTACGTTCTTTCCTATTTTCCACGCGTGTTCCATTGATTTTAGTAAAATCCATGATTTTCCTTGATTGGTTCTGGCAACAAATACTACAAATTCTTCTTTAGTTTCCCACCCCGATATGGCAGAATCTAATTCTTGAAACCCCGTTGGGATACAAAATCCGTTCTCATCCTCTGAGCGACTTTTAAACTCTTCAACACGAGTTAAGTCATTGGTTATATCTACTGACGGAGTAGTGTATTGAGGAATTAATTCCTGTGCCTTTTCTGATATATATCGTGATGCTTCATTTGCATCTGTTCTAAGCATGTCAGCAGCTTTTTGTAAAACAGGTACCATTTCAGAATAAAGATATTCTTCTCTAATCTTATCCACTAGATATCTATCAGATTCTTTTACTTCGTTAATAGTAAATCCCCTGAAATTATCTAAAAATGTAGGAACATCAGGTACATTTCCGTAAGCATTATAGTGGTCTAATATGTAGTCAATCTCTTTTTTATAGTCAAGGAAATGCTCTGGTGTAATTGCATTGTCTTTTAATAAACTAATATCCCCTGTTGATAAAATTTTATTTATTAACTGTAATGCTACCATTAGTATCTCCTATCCTCTCCTAAGAACTCAATCACTTTAGCACCGTAAAGTACTCGACTAGCTATCCTGTCACCTAAAAACTTTGATAAATCAGATGGACTTGTATTACCTGTGAATATATTTGATTTAAGATTAAACGACCTGTAATCAAGGTATGTAAGAATCTGAGTATAATCAAAACTGGATAAGTCTGTTGAGCCGATGTCATCCCATACGATTAAGTCAAGATTTTGTAACTTCTCTTTAATTTCTAGTGTCTTTTTATCTTTCTTGCTAATATCATTCTTAATCTCTGATAAGAATAACGGGACGTTGATAATCATTCCTCTTTCAGTAAATGAGTTGCATGCCCATACTTCATTGAAATACTGTAGTAACAACTTTATTCCCCACGTTGTTTTCCCATTACCACAGTTTTTACTAAAGATGTACACATTAGAGCCGCCATCAACAAAGTTTACAATATCCTTTTGAATCTCGCGTAGTTCGGAGTAGCTTGCGATGTCACACTTCTCTGGATAAAGCTTCGAGTTTAACCGATTAAGTGGCACACCTGAGTTGTTAATCATAAACATCATTTCTTGAAATCTAATATCATTCTCATTATACTCCATTCCCGGATTTATGATATTGAATATAACTTCTTTTTCCATGTCCTATGCCCTTTCTTGTTATAATATTATTATATACAAATATCATATATAAAGTCAATAACTATTTTAAAAACATTCTGGTATATCTTCGAGGGTATCTGCTAACCGTTCTTTTTCTATCTTGTCCTCATCGGTATACTTCTTTCCAATAATTCCAGGTTCTTTAAATTTACCTGAATAGCTATTCTTTGCTTCAAACAAGCTTCTATACTGTTTTTCTGTCGACACTACAATTGAATTAATGACATCTTCCTCTGTGCTTTCTTTTAGCCATACTAATACTTTATCCTCAATAATCCTTTTACACGCTGGAAGTGAAAGTAGGTATGATTTATCCTTTTCTTTTATCTTATTCTGCCTCATCTCAAAGTATCCAGTTAAAGCGGCTAATACATTTTCAGGTAAACTGTATTCTTTAGCACAATCTACACTTCTCTCTAACTGTGAACGTCTCTTCTTCTTTTTAGGTGCTTCCTCTTGCTTAGTATCACTCATTGATGAATAGTCTCTAATAACATCTGCAACACACTGCTCATTGGTTAAATTTTTAACAAGCGCATCATTCTCATCATAAGAAGAATACGCCAAATGAACATCCGTATCTTCTACTGTAGTAGTCTTAGCTGTAGTATCCCATCTATTGCTACATTCTTCGGTATTGATTAGAGAATGTTCAGCCTCTTCTGTAGTAATAACACAATCGTTAGATTGTGTTCCACCGTTAGGTGGTATTCTTTTATCTATATTATTATCTATATTATATATATCTATATTATTAGGTGTAATTTTGAGCATACCCCCCATATACTTTTTTTCCATACCTATGCTCATATTTTCCATACCTATGCTCATATTTTCCATACC
>Ga0172378_10004179_pt1 | contig 13541 bp, 8 predicted proteins | sample GrowelOW332metaG_FD_119755 | JGI IMG/M metagenome (GOLD analysis project Ga0172378, IMG submission 119755) | Groundwater microbial communities from an aquifer near a municipal landfill in Southern Ontario, Canada - Pumphouse #3_1 metaG | ecosystem: Environmental > Aquatic > Deep subsurface >...
TCGATAGGGTTAGATAGGAAGCAATGTGCGAGCAATCCGTTATACTTCTGAACGAGCAACTGCTCGCGGAGAGACTTCTCTACATAAGTCCAATACTTGTAGATAGAGCGCATTTGCTCGGCAGACTGAGAGTTTGTATTCTGTTGCGCATTGTATTGGGCAAGGAATTGCTTGAGCTGATTGGCATCAAAACGTCCAGTCTGGCGATTGACAAAAGGAGTAGAGAGCAACATTTGGTTAGTGCCTTCGTTAAGTACGTTCTGCATCTCATCGTCGGTTACGACAAGACCGAGCTTATCACACTCGTTTTTCACGATCTGATATTGCACGTATCCTTGCCAAACCTGGTCACGGAGCTGGTTGAGTTGATCCTCGTTCAGATTTTCCTGGCCCATAAGCTTCATGGCTTCCGATGCCTCGTCAACCATTTTGGCAAACTCCTCGTAATTGATTTTTTCTCCTAACACTTCACCGATTTGCTGGCGCTGGTTGTTGCGAGATGACTCGCAGGAGCGGAAAGCTTCTTCGGCAATGAAAGCAAAGAGACCGAAACCGATGATAATAATCAGGGTGACGCCTCTGCTTCTGATTTTTCCTAATGCTGCCATTTGATTGTTATGATTTATTTTTTATTTTGTGATTTCTCCAGGTTGTTTAAGCCGCTTAAATATTACAAAAAGCGTACAAATTTACTAATTAAATGTCGAACAAGTGCAAATTTATAAGAGAAAATGTCCTAAAAATGAGCCTTATGCATCGACATGTAGTTTGACTAACTCGATTTTGGTCATAGTTTTCTTTATAATCTTGAAATGAAGTTTGCCGATTGTCACAACCTCATTGAGTTTGGGGAAACTCTGATAGTGATGAAGGATGAGTCCACCTATCGTCATGTATTCGTCGCTTTCGGGTAAATCAAGGTTGAACATTTCGTTGACGTGATCTATTTCAAGCCTTGCCGAGAGAACATAATCGCCTTCGTCGGTCTTCTTGGCGACGTAATTCTCCACGTCATGCTCATCCTGGATATCGCCGAAGATTTCTTCCACGATATCTTCCAAGGACACAAGGCCGCTTGTCCCGCCAAATTCGTCCACGACAACGCCAAGGCTTTTCTTTTCCTGAAGGAAGATGCGCATAAGCTTTTGGGCTGCCATAGTCTCTGGAACGAAAGTCATTGTGCGTATGCGGCTTTGCCAATGCTCTGCCTCTTGGAACATTTCCTGGGCATGGATATAGCCAACGATGTGGTCGATGTCGTCACGATAAACAATAATCTTGGACTTACCGCTTTCCACAAACTTTTGTCTAAGTTCTTCCGAGGTGCAGTTCTCAACGTCCACAGCCTGTATCTCAGTACGCGGTATCATGCAATCGCGCACACGAATGTCAGGGAAATCCAACGCGTTTTGGAAAATTTTGACTTCGTCTTCGACCGAAGCTTCGTCCGGGGCGTTGTCGATCGATGACTGAACTAAGTAGTCCAGGTCAACCTTGGTAAACCCTTCGCCCTGTTCATTACTAGCTAGCTTTACGCCAATAACACGTAACATCAATCTTGATAACGTCGTAGTGAACCAACTGATAGGCCAAAGGATAATATAAAACACAAATGATACCGGTGCGAAGAAGGTGAGCATGGTGTTGGGACTGCTTTTGAAAAAGGTCTTCGGGAGAAATTCGCCGGTAAAAAGAATAATCAAAGTGGAGACTATGGTGTTGAGCGTAACCTGCACGCCCACATCGAATGTCTTGAAAAGAGTCTGATTAAAAAGGTGGGCAAAGAAGATGCCATAGACGACAAGCACCACATTATTGCCTACAAGTAAGGTAGACACGAAACCATTGGAGTGCTTGTAGAAAAACGAAATGATCTTTTGTGAGATGCCATTCTTCTCCTTATCCATCTCCGCCAACAATCTATTGGAAGAGACAAAGGCTATCTCCATGCCTGAGAAGAAAGCACTGAAGATCATCATAATAAGTATTCCGACGACTAAGAAAAGAATATTCTGTTCCAAAGTTACTATGGATTGATAATACTATTGCGCATTGGCAAAGCCTGTTTACGCTGACTTTTCTGTATGCTGTCTTGCATCAGACGGGCCGAATCGGTAGTTTGAGAAGAACCGTCGAGGTCACTTTGTTCGAAGGATCCCTTGGAATTGGAGACGAAGTACTTCGTCATGCGCTCGTCTGAACGGAAGTAGCTGCCTTGTATTGTGCGCTCTGGGGTGATAAGATTGGAGTGCACGTAGGAATAGAGTTCATGTTTGGTCTCGTCCCAAAACAGCTGTTCGCTACTAAACCTTACGCCGTCCTTGGTGAGAATACGTACTCGCGAGCGCAGTTCCCATAGTTGCATCTGGCTGTAATAGAAGGCAGTGTCAGCCTGTATGTAGGCTTGAATATGAAATTTCTCGTCAAACTGAGTGAGGAAGATGCCCTTGTCAAAGGTCCACCGAGGAGGTCTCTTGTTCTCGTTGACCTCCCATCGCTCAGCCACGATGCGATATTTGATGACTCCGGAGTCGGAGATGAGCGTGTTTACACCCCAGCTTGTCATCACGGCCACAGAGTCGCGACCGTAGATGGGTGGTGCTGTGTGTTCTACCTGCTTCTCACACGAGGCGATGACAGCTATGAGGAGAAGACCCGAGATATAAACGAATAAGTGTCTCAAGAGCAGTATCGATTACTCTACTTTCCACTTCGCAAACCAACGCTCGTTGAAAGTCAAGCCGATGTTTATGCGAAATGAGTTCTCCGTGATAAAGTCTGTGGCTGACCGCTGCACCCATTGTGCCGAAATGTTAAGCACTGAACGGTTGTTGTAACTGTTTACAATTGGGAGGCCGATGCCAAGGCTAGCGCTCAATTCACGTGGTCCGTCCTGTCCGTTTATATAATAATATGGTGAAGCGTAGCTCACACCGGCACGATAATGCAATCGTTTACCAAAGCTACGGCTCATCTGCTGAGGGCAGAAGTCGGCACCAACACTCAATTGTTGACGGTTCTTGTAGAAACCTGTGCCCATCTCATAAGACACGGTATTGCCAGCAGTAGCACTAAAGTTAGGACTTGACACCTTGGCCCACTTCTGCAGATTATAGTCGACACCCAACTTAAGCTGGTTGTTATGGTTATACATTAGGCCAACACCAAAGGTTGTAGGTATCTCCAGTTCAAGCTTGTTCCCAGCTGCGCCAGCATACGTTGCTGTGTCAGAAACGCTTGTTTGTGAATTGGTCGAAATGATATCCAGTTGTGGTTTGCCTCCAATCTTGTGACCTAGACCATAGGTCACACCGAGGGTCATGGCATCCTTCTTGTTCAATTGAGCCGTATATTGTGCTCCAAAGTCCACTTTGTAGTTGCGAACCTCGGCAGAATATTGCTTGGTGAGGGTGTTGGCGTAGGCATTGCTGTAACTGCTCACTAATGATCGGTTGTAAGAACCATAAAGGTAACTGCCGTTAACACCGATGGCTAAACCACGCACTGGTTCCCATCCCATACCGACGAATGCCTGGCGAAGACCACCCGACCCGGAGTAAGTGCTCGTGCCAACTGTATTATTGGCATCGTTTATCTTATGAGTGGTATAGTAAGAATAGTTGATGTTGGTGTAAGGTAGCAGTCCGAAACTCACACCGAAGTGCTTGAAGGCGCGAAAGCCACTCACGATATACTCGAAGTTGGCATTGTTGGCGTTGAGCTTGTTATTGCCTTCCTTATAATTGGTGATCTGTCCAGCAATTCCTGCATCGAAAATAAATGACAAACTGTCTATTGATGCATAGGAGGCAGGGTTCAGATAATTGATCTGATTGCCCTCGTGAAAACCCAATGCCACTCCGTTCATGCCTCGATTCATGCTCGAAGATTGGTCAGCAAGTACGCCTAAACCGAACTGACTATAGGGTGAATTGGTGCCACTCTGAGCCATTGCCCCGTAAGTGGCGGCGGACAGCAGTAATGCCGTCGCGAGGGATCTATACATTTTGAGAATGTTTCGTTATTATTTTGTTATGGTCTTATAAATCAAGACAACTGCAAAAGTATTGAAAAAAAACGAAACAATGGCACGGCAACTCGAAATAATAAGTTATTTTTGCATCGTGAAACGTTTCGATAGATTTTTGAGGATAATAGGGTTCGTTGTCTTAATTTTGTTGACAGCACCTGTCTGTGCACAAAATAATTACCAAGAGACCTCTTTGCCCGACAGTGCAAAGCGACAGCTCGACAGTGTCGAGATTAGTCTGTTGACTTGCTCTCCCGGACAACAGATATGGAGTTATTACGGCCATTCGGCTATCCGCATATATGATCCAGTTCACAATCTGGACATTGCCGTCAATTACGGTCTCTTTGATTACAATCAGAAGAATTTCATATTACGCTTCGTCTTTGGTCTTTGTGACTATCAGATGGGTATGGCCAACTTCCCCATGTTCCTTGTGGAATATGCTGAGGAAGGACGATCCGTGGTGCAACAACGGCTTGATCTCACAAGCGAGGAAAAGGCTGTCATCATGCAAGCCATCGATGAAAACTATAGTCCTGTCAATAGGGTCTACCGGTATAATTTCTTCTATGACAACTGCACCACTCGAGCACGCGATATCTTGGTAAGTCATATCAATGGCAAAGTGGAGTATGCCCCTCATCCTGAGGTCAAAACTTCATGGCGTGAAATGACCCACCAATGGAGCGGCGAGCATCGTTGGGGACAATTTGGTTGCGATTTACTCCTCGGGGTGAAGGCTGACGGAGCAACCGACAATGCACAACAACAATTTCTGCCTGATACTTTGCGGGCTGCGTTTGCTTCGGCTCAGGTAGTTGACCCGGCTGGACGACGACGCGCTTTGGTCGACTCCACATCTACAATTCTCAAAATTGAGTCCGCTAACGTGCCACAACAATCCTCAATCTGGGATGTTGTTACGCCACGAACGTTTTTTGGATTGGCATTCCTTGTTGTCTTTTTGATTTCGCTCTTTGAGCTTCGCCGGAAACGGACACTTTGGCTAGTAGATGTAGTTTTACTCACATTGGATGGTCTGGCGGGTCTGGTGCTCTTTACAATGATATTTTCCCAACATCCCACGGTGAGCCTGAACTTCCAGATTCTATTGCTTAATCCATTGTCCCTTTTCTTTGTATATGGTGTGGTAAAGAAAGAGTTAAGCGCTCAATACCATCGGTACTGGAATGTGCTGTTGGTGTGCATTATTCTGTTTGTTATTGGGGGATTTTTCCAAGATTATGCAGAGGGAATCTATTTTTTGGCACTCTCTTTGCTTTTAAGAATTGGGATTAATAGACATATCGCTCAAAAAGCAACGACAAAAGCATGAGATATTTGGCCTTCATATTGGCAGCCCTTACATCGGCAGAGATGCAAGCCTTTGAGCTTGCACCCAGATTGGTTGTCAATATCACTATAGACCAATTACGCTCTGACTATGTAGAGGCATTCAACCCACTCTACACATCGGGTGGCTTCCGTCGCATTTTGCGTGATGGAATTATCTATGAAGATGCCGGATATCCTTTTATGCCCGTTGACAAGTCGTCAGCGCAAGCAACGATATCCACTGGGGCAACGCCTTATTATAATGGGATTATTGCCTCGCGATGGCTTGATCGTGAGACGTTGCAGCCTGTTTTTTGTGTCAGCGATGAAAAATACGGCAATTCAGCCGCACGACTGAAGACTTCAACGGTTGGCGACGAGCTCAAGATGAGCACCGAAGGGAAAGCCATTGTCTATTCGTTCGCTGCTGATACCGAGTCGGCCATCATGTCGATAGGTCATGCCGCCGATGGTGCGTTCTGGTTCGACCACCACTATGGGTGGCGCGGATCATCCTATTACGGCACTATGCCACAGTGGCTTAAGACGCTAAACAATAAGGCATCATCGTCAAATCCAAATGATGACGTGGTGACCGCATCGCTTCAAGCCGTCTCTTCTGCAAGAATGGGACGGGATGATGTTCCCGATTTGCTTAGTGTGTCGTTGTCCGCCATCAAGCGTGATGGCGAGTCATTGACACATTGGCAGAATGAGATGGAGAGTGTCTATATGCAGTTGGACAATTCCTTGGAGCGGCTTATCAGTGGGATAGAGCTTCAAGTGAATCTCGATCAGGTGTTGTTTGTGCTCACTTCTACTGGCTACACAGATGAGGAGCAGGGAGATCTGTCCCGATACCGCATTCCAACAGGCACATTTTACATCAATAGAACAGCCAATCTACTCAACATCTATCTCGGAGCAATCTATGGCCAGGGCCGTTATGTCGAGCAGGTCTATGGCAATCAGATGTATCTGAACCAAAAGTTGGTGGAGCAGAAGCGTGTGGCCTTGAGCGAAATTCTCAGCCGTAGTCGCGAATTTTTGGTGCAAAATGCCGGCGTAGCAGACGTCTACACGAGTGACCGACTGTTGGACGGCAATAACGATATACTCCTTGTACGCAATGGCTACAATACAGGGTGCAGTGGAGACATTACCATTGAGGTTGCGCCAGGTTGGAAACTGCTCAATGAGGAGACGGGACAAACATATACTAGCCGCGCCAGCGTGATGCCGTTTCCTATCATTTTCTGGGGATCCGACATCAAGCCTCAGCGCATTAACAAACCTGTTACCGTCGATTGTATTGCTCCGACGATAGCTAAAGCTATACGTATTCGAGCACCCAACGCCTGCAATACCAGCCCTTTGTTCTGACATAGCAAGACGTTAAGACCAAGGGCGTAAGCCCACAACTTCCATTACTTTTATGTTTTGAGTCCAAAAGGACTCTCGGTAACTATCTTCTGGTGCTTGGGTTAAAACCCAATGGCAACGTGATAACAAGCAAATATCACTTTCATAATGCATCAATCGAAAAGCCACTAGATGACAATGCTTGATATAGCGTATGAAGTCGGTAAATTTGAAGGGATAGTACCGTCGATAAATAAAAGAAAATATTTGGATAAAAGTGGGTTTGGCAGAATTTCAAGAGAAAAATAGTGGATGTTACTTTAGTCCTTAGAAAGTGGTCGATGAAAGAGGAAAGTTTGTTGGATTATACCCTACATGATGACAATTCCGATGACCTTATAACACCAAAATAGATACGAGACTATTGCTCTCAGATTCATAACAAATTCTCTTAATACATAAATAGCGTTAGATTCAATTAATTAACAATTCCGAATGCTTTACGAATATTTCTTCGTAATTTTGCAAAGGCATTGAAACAGAAACAAATAAATAACAATATATGAATATCAACAGTTTTCTAACATCATTGTTTGGCAACAAGTCGAGCCGTGATATGAAGTTGATTCAGCCACTGGTGGAGACCGTAAAAGAGGCCTATCCAGATATAGAAAAGCTGAGCAACGACGAGCTTCGTGCTAAGACCCAAGAGATAAAGACCTACGTTCAGGCTGCCGCCAAGCCATTCCAAGATAAGATTGAAGAGCTGAAGGCGCAGGTGGAAGAGACTCCCATCGATGAGCGCGAGACTATTTTCATCGAGATCGACAAGCAGGACAAGGATATGCTTGAAGCTCTTGAGAAGGCACTCAATGATGTCATGCCCGTGGCTTACAGCATTGTGAAGGACACGGCACGCCGTTTCAAAGAGAATGCAGAGACCATAGTAACAGCTTCCGACTTCGATAGGGAATTGGCTGCCAACCCTGCCAATGACTTCGTTACTATAGATGGTGATAAGGCCATTTACCATAACGAGTGGACCGCAGGTGGTAACAAGATCAAATGGGACATGGTTCATTACGATGTTCAGATCTTCGGTGGTATCACTTTGCACCAAGGCAAAATTGCCGAGATGGCTACTGGTGAAGGTAAGACACTTGTGGCAACCTTCCCAGTGTTCCTCAATGCCCTCACAGGCAATGGTGTTCACATGGTGACCGTCAACGACTACTTGGCCAAGCGTGACTCCGAGTGGATGGGACCTATTTATGAGTTCCATGGTCTTTCAGTTGATTGTATCGACAAGCACCAGCCTAACTCTGAGGCTCGCCGCAAGGCTTATCAGGCCGATATTACTTTTGGTACCAACAACGAGTTCGGCTTCGACTACCTCCGTGATAACATGGCTCTGGCTCCAGATGACCTCGTACAGCGTCGCCATAACTATGCCATCGTCGATGAGGTCGACTCTGTGCTTATCGATGATGCTCGTACGCCACTTATCATCTCTGGTCCTATCCCAAAAGGTGACGACCAAATGTATGAGGAATTCCAACCATTAGTAGAGCGTCTCTATGAAGTGCAGCGTAAGCAAGCCACAGAGTTGTTGGCCGATGCACGTCAAAAGATCAACGACGGTCGTGAGAAGAATGACCAGAACTTACTTGATGACGGTTTCCTCAGTCTCTATCGCTCGTTCAAGGCGTTGCCTAAGAACAAGGCCTTGATCAAGTATCTTTCCGAGGATGGTATCAAGTCGGGTATGCAGAAAACCGAGACCATCTATATGGAGAACAACAACCGTTTGATGCCTAAGGCTGTAGAACCTCTCTACTTCGTTGTTGACGAGAAGCTCAACAGCGCTGATTTGACCGACAAGGGCACTGAATGGTTGTCTAGACAAGTGAAGGACAAGGACCTTTTTGTACTCCCTGACATTGCCTCACAGCTCTCTGCATTGGAGAATGAAACATCACTCAGCGACCAGGAACGTCTAGATACAAAAGACGATATGCTCAATAAGTATGCCGTACAGAGTGACCGTGTACATACATTGCAGCAATTGCTTAAAGCCTACACTATGTTCAACAAGGACGATGAGTATGTCGTCATGGATGGAGAGGTGAAGATTGTAGACGAGCAAACCGGCCGTATCATGGAAGGACGCCGTTGGAGTGACGGTCTGCATCAGGCCATTGAAGCCAAGGAGCATGTGAAGGTCGAGGCTGCTACGCAGACCTTTGCCACCATCACACTGCAGAACTATTTCCGTATGTACCACAAGTTGGCTGGTATGACCGGTACTGCAAGCACTGAGGCTGGTGAGTTCTGGGATATCTATAAACTTGATGTGGTTGAGATTCCAACTAACAAAGCAGTCACCCGTGACGATATGGAGGACCGCGTATATAAGACCAATCGCGAGAAGTACAAAGCCGTCATCGAGGAGATCGAGGCCATGCGCAATGCTGGTCGTCCGTGCCTTGTAGGTACCACTTCGGTCGAAATATCTGAGCTTCTCTCCAAGATGCTCACCATGCGCAAGACACCACACCAGGTGTTGAATGCAAAACTGCATCAGAAGGAGGCACAGATCGTTGCTGAGGCAGGTCGTTCAATCGATGGCCTTGGAGCTGTGACTATTGCCACCAACATGGCCGGACGTGGTACCGATATTAAGCTTTCGCCCGAGGTTAAGGCTGCAGGCGGTCTCGCTATCATTGGCACAACCCGCCACGAGAGCCGTCGCGTTGACCGCCAGTTGCGTGGTCGTGCCGGTCGTCAAGGTGACCCAGGTTCTTCTGTATTCTATGTTTCGTTGGAAGATGACTTGATGCGTAAGTTCGGTAGCGAGCGTATCGCTAAGGTCATGGACCGCCTCGGCTTTGAAGATGGCGAGCGTATCGAGAGTTCGATGATTTCGAAGAGTATCGAGCGCGCACAGAAGAAGGTTGAGGAGAATAACTTTGGTATCCGTAAGCACCTTCTCGAATACGATGACGTGATGAACAAGCAGCGTACCGTAATCTATGAGAAGCGTCGTCACGCACTCATGGGCGAGCGTATCGGCATGGACATTTCCAACGTGATCTGGGATCGTGTGGTTAAGATCGTCGAGGGCAACGACTACCAGGACGTGAAGGAATCTTTCTTCGAAATACTCTCCATGGAGGTTCCCTTTGATCAGGATGAGTATGAGAATGGTAATAAGCAGGAACTCGAGGAGCGCGCCTTCCAGAGTGCCATGGCTACTTTCAAGCGTAAGACAGAGCGTATCCAGAGCGATGCCTACCCTGTAATCAAGCAGGTTTACGAGACTCAAGGACAACAATATCAGTTTATCCTGGTGCCTATCACCGATGGTCGTCGCGTGGTTCAGCTACGTGCCAACCTCAAGGAGGCATACGAGACAGAGTGCAAGAACGTGGTGAAGGAGTTTGAGAAGTTCGTCTTGCTCTCTATTATCGACGATGATTGGAAGGAGAATCTCCGCCAGCTCGACGAGTTGCGCCACAGTGTGCAGAATGCCTCTTACGAGCAGAAGGATCCGCTCCTCATCTATAAGTTGGAGAGTGCGAAACTTTGGGATACGATGATTGACGACATGAACAACCGTATCGCCAGCTTCTTGATGCGCGGCCAGATACCAGTTTCCATGGTACAGCAGCAGCCGGTTCAGGAAGCCAAGGCCCCTGAGCAACATACTCCACGCTATCGTGAGCAGAAGGATGACTTCGATGAGCAGCGCAGTGCTCAGCAATCTGCTGCTTCGCAGGATACCCGCGAGCCACAGCATCGTCAGCCCATCGTGCATGAGAAGATGCCACGTCCAAATGACCCATGTCCATGTGGAAGCGGCAAGAAATTTAAGAATTGTCACGGGCGCGGGGTGAGATAATCCCAAGCCCTCGGCCTAAGATATAACATAAAGAGACGCTGCAATCATATTGATTGCAGCGTCTCTTTTTTCTTTTTCAGGATAACTGAATAATTTAGTTAAGCTTGGCTTTGACCATTGGAAGGCATATCACATAGCTCTTAATCTTCCTGGCTTCCGTCGAATAAATTGTCCGCCTCTTGTAGTTCATCCTCATCGAACCACCTGCTCAGCTTATCGTGAGCCTTCTGCTTCACTTCCTCGGAAACGTCGCCCCAAACCTTATGCAGCACATAGATGAGTACGGCAAGGTCATCGCTAAGACCCGCTATTGGTATAGCATCGGGTAGGACGTCAAGGGGAGTGATGAGATACCCCAATGCTCCAATGATGATGGCTTTGTCTTTAATTGACACTTTGTCACTTTGCAAGGTGTAAAAAAGGACGAGCGCAGCATAGACAAACTTTGCGCCGGCACGCTTGGCCACGCGCGAGATTGTCTCGACAAATCCGCTTTGTGAGAATCTGTCTTTGTACTTCATGAAATCAGGAAGGTCTATCTTATTCATTTTACCTATGATTATGAGTTTATTTCGTAGAGGTATTAGCTCGCCTTCTTATGATGATGGCCATCATCCGAGAGGAATGAGAAGTTGGACCCCTCTTATTCTTCAAAGGAAAGCACTGCCTTAATGTATTCAGCGATGTCGGGATAAGCCTCTCGTATGGTCTTGAGCCGTGATCGTGTTATCAACGTCCGTATGCCTTTGATGGATAATGCTATTCCGCCGCCTATGGCTATGCCAACGACAACTGATATGGAATCACTTTCCCAAGGCAATGAACTCAAGGGAAAGGCACTGAGCACAAGGATGGGAATCAGTGCGATGATGCTATAAATAGTTTGCTGTTGTTTAGCCGTTCCTTCGCTGTCAAGTGCAGCTTGATAGTCGAACAGATAGCTGTCAAGTTCTTCCCGAGTCAAGTGATAGGCTTCCATGTTCGGAAATCCACGGTCGTTCTGATGCAACTCGATGGTCCGATTCACACGGTGCTCAAAATCTGTGGCGATATTTGGCTGTAATTCTTTCATCTAGAATAATATCTATCTAAACTTAGATTTGAATCCAATGAAGACAAAAAGGCAAATCAGTGCCCTGATAAGCCGGGTTCTGTAACCTCCAGAAAAGGAGATGCTCTGTCATTTATCTACCCTACGAGTCACCCCGCAGATCCAGCGTTCTACCCTCCATCGTTGACCGAAGCCATTGGGCGGGCAGCCCTGATTGACGATGGTTTACATGAACTTGCAGCCTCCAGACGGCACGGCCAGTCGATCACCCGACTGCCGGTGGTCTCTTACACCACCTTCTCACCCTTACCGCCCACAAGGGACGGCGGTCATTCTCTTCTGCCTTTACCTACTGTCACCAATAGCTTCCATTTTCAGAAGTGGAGCGCCCTGCGCTGCCCGGACTTTCCTCTCGCATCCCAATGGATGCCAGCGATAGAGCCGGGGCACTGACTTGCTGATTGCAAAAATAAGAATTATATTTGGATTATGCCTACTATGGATTAAGTTTTTGTGAGATTTTAAAAGAAAGTAAAAACTGACATGTAATGACTTAATAGTCGTTAAGTGTTAAAATCAAATTGTTAAAATCGAATAAAAAGATAAGACAATCTGACACATTCAAAGTTTATGCGACTATATTTGCAAGGACATCGGGTGACAGGATGCTGTCAACAATAGAATGCTAAAATTTGTTTAAGCGGATATCTAATTATCAACGGAACAACTAAACAATAAAATACGAATATTAATATGAAAAAAATTTCTAATTATTTGGTCGCAGGAGCTTGTGTTGTTGCACTGGCTTTTTCTGCTGGTGCTTTGGCCAAGGTTTATGCAACCACCAACGAAACAACGCAGCTGGGACAACCTGTCGACCTGACTTACGCCTCAGATAAGGCTTTGCCTGCTGTTGTTCACATTAAATATGTGAAGAATTCGACGACCAAAACAGTAGATGTACAGTCTAATCCGTTCGATGATTTCTTCGGCGATCCATTTGGATTCTTTGGTAATCCAGGCGGAAACGGAGGCACGCAAAAGCGTCAGGTGCGCACTCCAAAGATGGAGGCAACGGGCTCTGGTGTTATCATTAGCTCTGATGGCTATATCGTGACAAACAATCACGTGGTGGATGGGGCTGACGAATTGACGGTCACTCTTGAGGATAACCGTGAGTTTAACGCGCGCATCATTGGTACCGACCCAACTACAGACCTAGCCCTTATCAAGATCGATGGCAAGAATCTGCCAACCCTTCCTATTGGCGACTCCGACAAGATTAAGGTAGGCGAGTGGGTTATCGCAGTGGGCAACCCCTTTGGTTTCAACAATACGGTTACAGCAGGTATCGTGAGTGCTAAGGCTCGTACATTGGGACAGAATGGCGTTGAGAGCTTTATCCAGACAGATGCTGCCATCAACAAGGGCAACTCTGGCGGTGCCTTGGTAAACACTAAGGGTGAATTGATTGGTATTAATGCCATGTTATTCTCTGAGACAGGCTTTTATTCAGGTTATGGATTTGCCATCCCGACTTCCATTATGAACAAGGTTGTGGCTGACCTCAAGGAGTATGGTACTGTTCAGCGTGCATACTTAGGCATTAAGGGACAGGACGTTCTTAAATATCTTGACTCACAAAAGGTTGATGGCAAGGAAGCCCCGGATCTCGGAACTAATGCCGGTGTTTACGTAGCAGAAGTGGAAGACAACAGTGCAGGTGCTGATGCCGGATTGAAGACAGGTGACGTCATCACAGGCATCGATGGCAAGGATGTGACCAAGATGGCCGAGCTTCAGGAGATTATCAACAGCAAGCGTCCTGGTGACAAAGCTACTATTACATGGATGCGCAA
>Ga0172378_10004182_pt1 | contig 13535 bp, 11 predicted proteins | sample GrowelOW332metaG_FD_119755 | JGI IMG/M metagenome (GOLD analysis project Ga0172378, IMG submission 119755) | Groundwater microbial communities from an aquifer near a municipal landfill in Southern Ontario, Canada - Pumphouse #3_1 metaG | ecosystem: Environmental > Aquatic > Deep subsurface >...
ACAACTTCTGGAGAACATTACGGCTACTACGACCGCTCAGACAGCTCTTGGTATTTTCCAAGCATAATGAAAGCCGCAATGGAAGCTGTTGGTGTTGATTCAAGTTCATACACAATAACAAAATCAACTTACTCTCCGGAGTAATTTTATACTAGGTGATTATACCTATGGCGCTATTTCAATTTTAAGTGCAAAATATTATATTGTATTAAGCATATTTTTAGGAGGAAATAAAATATGAAAAAGACATTAACAGCGGTTGCAGCATTAGCAGCAGCTTTCTTTCTTGCAGGATGCGCTTCTACAAGAAAAGCAACAGAACCTTTAGGACCAGTGCTTGAAGATGCAGACAAACCATTAGTTGTTTGTGGAACATACAACGCAGACAAGACAGCTTACACAATTGACCTTGCAAAAGTTGCGCCTGTAGATTCTACAGTTGTTGCAAATGCAGACGGCTCAATCACAGTAACATTCCCAGGAAACTATAAGCAGATTATTATTCCTATTCCTTACAATGATCCTGACTTCATGAACAAAATGTCAAAATGCACAATCACACTTTCTTCAGATTTAGCTGAACAGAAAAAATTTGCATGGAAGCTTTCAAGCAGCATGGAATCTTCATGGGGCAAAGGCGGCGGAATTCTTGGACAAGGTGAAAACTGCGTAGGATATATGTTCAGAGATTATGATGATGTTTGGACAGACACTCCAGTTGAACTTTACTTCAACGGCGATGACACAAGCTTTGGAAAATTCACAGACAAAATGTACAAAGGCATAAAGGGCATTGCTATGTGCGACAACCAGACACAGCCAAAACCTTTTACTTTCACAATCAAATCTGTTGTATTTGAAGTAGAGCCACCAGCAGAAAAATAATTACACTACTAAGCTGTAAATAGAATGCCCCTTCACATTTTGCGGAGGGGTATTTTTTTATATAAATTTTTACAGTATACTAACTTCTATGACATCAAATATTTCAGAAAATGAAAAATACCTTACAGAACAACTCATCACTTACATTGGAAATAAGCGTGCGCTTTTGGATTTCATAGGCAAAGGTGTTTCTTTTGTACAAGAAAAACTTGGTGGAAAAAAGCTTGTTACATTTGATGTCTTTAGCGGCAGTGGAATTGTTTCTAGATTTTTAAAAAAGTATTCGTCTTTTATTTATACAAATGACATGGAAAACTACGCTCAAATAATCAGCAATTGCTATCTTTCTAACAAAGACGAACTTAACTCTAAACAGATTGAATCTTTATATAACGAATTGATTTCTACTTCAGAAAAAAAAATAAAATTATATGTTGATGATGGAAATTTTCTTCAAAGCACTTCTGTTGATAAAAATAAATCAGCACAACAATCTTCAAATTACCCAGGCTTTATTTCTGAACTGTACGCGCCAAAAGACATAGCACATATTGCAAAAGACGACCGTTGCTTTTACACTCCGTACAACGCCGCTTACATTGACATTATAAGCCAGGCAATTAAAGAAATTGTTCCAAAAGGTTTGCAAAAGTTTTTCATAGCGCCGCTTCTTTCTGAATGTTCTGTTCACGCAAACACTGGCGGAGTTTTCAAAGGCTTTTATAAAAACAGAAACACTGGTGTTGGAAAATTTGGAGGAACAGCCGCAAACGCTTTGACTAGAATAAAGGGGAACATTTCTTTGCCATTCCCTGTTTTTTCTAACTTCAACTGTCCTTCAAAAATATTATGCTCCGATGCAAACGCACTTGTAGAAAGCAAAGACTCTCCTGCTGTAGATTTGGCTTATCTTGACCCGCCTTACAACCAGCATCCTTATGGCTCTAACTATTTTATGCTGAACCTTGTTGCAGACTACAAAAGGCCTTCTGAAGATTTGCTTAGCAAAGTGTCTGGCATTCCTTGCAACTGGAACCGTTCTTCTTACAACAAACATCAGGTGGCGGCAAAATCATTTTCTTCGCTTGTAGAAAAAATCAACGCAAAATATCTTCTTGTTTCTTTTAACAACGAGGGCTTCATTTCTAAAGACCAGATGGTGGCTCTTCTAACTAGAGTTGGAAAAGTGACAGTTCTTGAGTCCAACTACAACACATTCCGAGCAAGCCGCAATCTTTCTGACCGCAACATTCACGTAAAAGAATATTTGTACGTTGTTGAAAAGTAACTCTCCTGTCATATATACAAAAGAGATTGCCACGTCACTCCGTTCCTCGCAATGACATGTCATTCCGACCGTAGTGGAGGAATCTCTTACATGTCATTCCGACCGTAGTGGAGGAATCTCTTTAATTTAAATAGAAAGTTCTGTCCATAAAGGGTTCATACTTTGTACAAGTCTATTTTTCTTTATTCTACTCCAACTTTTTATTTGTTTTTCTCTTTCTATTGCAGATATTACACTTGAAGTAATTTCGTAATAAACAAGTTTTGTAACATTATATTTATTTGTAAAGCCTTGTTTTAAATGAGTTTTATGTTCCGCAACTCTTCGTTGTAAATCATTTGTCACTCCTGTATATATTACATGATTGTTTTTATTTGTTAAAATATATACGTAATACATTATTCCTCCCAAAGAGATTGCCACGTCACTTCGTTCCTCGCAATGACATGTTCTTCATTAGAACTTAACAACGCAGCTAAGGGGAAGATGGTCGCTGTAACCGTAGCCGTTCCAAATTGTATAACGAGCTGGTACTTTTGTTTCACTGTCGCACCAAGAGCCATTTGTTTCTGGAGAAAATGAAACACAAGACGAGCTTCCCGCAAAAAAGAAATTGTCTATTCGTTCCCAGCTTTCATTAAAATAATAGCTTCCTGGCTCAATTAAAATGTTTTCTTCATACCACGGTGAAATTACAACAACACTATTTTCTAAAGATGTTTTGCTTTTTGAAATGTCTTTTCGTAAAAGAATTTCACTTTCACTTGAGGACTTGCAAAAATCATTTACATCGCGGTTAAAATCTCCGCACGCTAAAACTGCATTGTTCGCCGCAACATTCTCTTCCACAAGTTTAGAAAGAACTGTTTCCTGCCAGTCGCGCCACTTTTCTGTTGCTTCCTCACCGCCGCTTTTGCTCTTCCAATGATTTACAAGCAGCACAAGTTGTTCATCATTCTTTGTAACTGTAACTTCTATTATTGGACGCATAGAAGGCATTGCTTCAGTTTCTGTTCTAATATCAAGCTCATGGCACTTCATATTTGAAAGAGCAAATCTTGAAATAATGCCGCAGCCAATTGAACTGCCGCTGTCTTTTGCAAAACAGCCATACGAGTAAATTTTTTTCATGTTCCACTCGCCTGCTAGATAATTGCTAATGTCGTAAAGCTGACCTTCATTTTCAAGCTCTTCCATTACAAAAACATCTGCGTCTAAATTTTTTATTGTGGAAGTTAGTTTTTTTAACCGCTCAACATATTTTTCAGTTCCCCAGTTTTTACTTGATTTAAATTCAGAATACTCTTCGCCTGTTTTAACTGAGTCAAAAAAAGTTTCCACATTCCAGTTTACAATTTTTAAAGTGACATTGTTTTTATGAGCCTGCACTTCTCTTTTTGAATTTACGCCTTCGCTTTTAACAACATCACTTGTTTCGGCTGATTGCGAGCAAGAAGGACAGCTTGTAAAAAGAAAAACACAAGCTCCAAACAAAATAAATTGTCTAATAAAAATATTACTTTTCATAAAACCTCCAAAGTTTTTTTATAAAATACATCCATAAATAAATTAAATCCCGTCATTCCGACCGAAGCGGAGGAATCTCTTCATGCAAAAGTGCATTTATTTATAAGAGATTGCCGCGTCACTCCGTTCCTTGCAATGACACTTTTATTTATCACTTAATTTACAGACATACTTTTATAAAACCCTCTATATAGATATATCTTTTAAATTTCAGAAAATGACAAAAATTTCACTTTTTTTTCTTTTAAATTTCTATTGACAAATGTTTCTATTAGCAGTATCGTTACTACAGAAAGAAACAAATGACAACTGAATAAAATCAGTTAATTTAAATTATAAAGAAGGCAACTTATGAAAAAGATTATTTGTTTAGGAATGGCAGTACTAATGGCTTGCACCACAACAGTGTTTGCAAAATCAAAAAAGAGCTCAAAAATAAAAGTGGGCATTGCAAAAATTGTTCAGCACCCAGCACTTGATGATGTAGAAAAAGGTGTAATGGATGTAGTTAAAGAATCAGGTTTGAACGTAGAGTTTGACAATCAGAATGCAAACGGAGATGTAGGAACAGCGGCTCAAATTGCAAATCAATTTAAATCAGAAAAAGTTGATGTTGCTGTAGGCATTGCAACACCAGTCGCTGTAGCACTTGCAACTACACTTAACAAAACACCTGTAGTTTTTGGAACAGTAACAGATCCAGTTGGAGCAGGCCTTGTAACTTCACTAGACCACGGTGAAAAATTTGTAACAGGCATGAGCGACGCAATTCCAACAGTTCAGCATATAAAAATGTTCGCAGAAATTGCGCACTTAAAAACATTGGGCTACATTTACACAAGCGACGAGGCCAACTCCATTAGCTCTCTTAATCTTGTAAAGCAGGGCTGCAAGGAAGCAGGCATTGAGCTTGTTACTCAGAGCATTACAAAATCTTCTGAAGTAAAACAGGCGGCAGATGCAATTGTAAACAGAGTTGACGGCATTTATCTTACAACAGACAACACCGTGTTCAGCGCAATTGCTTCTTTAGTTGATGTTTTTGGCAGAGCAAAGAAACCTATTTTTAGCGGAGACGTTACTGCTGCAAAAGAAGGCGGCATTTTTATGGCAAGCGGATTCAACTACTACAAAGCAGGACGCGCCACTGGAGAGATCGTTGTGCAGATTCTTAACGGAAGGAAATGCTCAGACATTCCAGTACGCTTTATGACAAACCCTTCAGACAGCGATTTCTTAATTGACACAGACGCTGCTAAGAATTGCGGAATTACAGTTGATGCAAAATATTTAGACATGGCAAACATGATTTTTGCTGATGGAAAATTAACAACAAAATAAGTAACTTTTTGAATAATCAATTTCTTTATTAGATGACAATAATTAAAAAATCCTCCTGTAATATTTTTAACCGGTGGCTCAAGTGCTGCCGGTTTTTTTTCATAATGTAATATGAAATGATTTTTTTAATCATAATTGATAATTGATAATTCACAATTATTCCTATATAATTCTTTTAACATGAAACAAACTCCAAACTATACAGTAATTTACAACGACGACTCAATTGTTGTCTTGAACAAAAAAAGCGGACTTTTAGTTGCCGCAGACAGATATGATGAAGACGCTCCAAGACTAGACCTTGAGGCAGAAAAAGAATTTGGCAAACTTTACGCAGTACATAGGATAGACAAAGACACAAGCGGAATTGTAATATACGCAAAAACAGAAGAGGCACACAGAAGCCTTTCCATGCAATTTGAAAATCGCGAAGTTCAAAAAATATACCACTGCTTGGTAAACGGTCACCCTCTTTGGGAAAAACTCCATGTAGACTTGCCGCTTATGCCAGACGGAGACAAAAGGCACCGCACCGTAGTTAACAAACGCTTTGGAAAAGAGTCAGAAACAGACTTTAGGTTGATTGGTAATTGCGGACCATACAGCTGGGTTGAAGCAAGGCCACACACAGGACGCACTCATCAAATACGCGCACATCTTTCTAACAACGGGCTTTGCATTGTTTGCGACCCGCTCTACTCCGGTAACCAAAAGCCAATTCGTCTTAGCGACTTTAAAAGGAAGTGGAACGGTGACGCTTTAGAAGAAGTGCCGTTGCTTTCCCGCCTAGCATTGCACGCATACTCGCTTACAATAACACACCCTGCTACTGGAGAAAAAATGACATTTATTGCCCCTTACCCAAAAGACCTTGACGCAACACGCAAGCAGCTTGCTAAGGTTTTTAAAGTTGATCCTTTGGCAGAAACAGAGACAATAGTAAGTTCTAAAAAAGTTGATTAAGATTTTACAGCGGAGAATTTATGAAAAAAAGTTTATTGATTTGTAGCGCTGTGCTTATTTTTTTTAATCTTGCTCTTGCAGCTGAAGAAAAAACTTCAAGTGTAACAATAGAGCCTTTCACTTCTATAAAATATGGCAAGCTTGGAGAATATGTTTACGACACTGATTCAAACGGAGACTTGCAAAAGCTAAGCTACCTTGAATGGGAAGTAAAGCCTCTTGTTCTTGCAGGATTGAATGCAAGTGCTAAAACAAAAAATATAACCATAGCGTACAATTTTCTTTCATACGGTGTTCCATTAAGTTCCGGCAATATGTACGACTCTGACTGGATGGCCCTTACAGACATGAAAACTAATTATTCAATAAGCGAAAACACGTTGAATCATTTTTTACAAGCGGGCTGCAATGTTAACTACACTTTTAAAACCAACACAATAATTTCAATAACGCCAGGAGCTGGCTTTGATTTTAGCAGCATTTCTTTTTCTGCAAGAAATGGTTACGGCTGGTATGGAGATTATGAAAGAAGCACAACACACGAGAATATTTCTTGGAATTCACCTTACGCAAAATACTATGCTTCTGGCGAACTTATGGGCATAGATTATTCACGTGAAACTTTTTACACATGGCTTGGTTTTTCAGCAAATGCTGATTTTAATAAATATTTTTCTCTTTCTTTTTCTGCATATATTTCGCCATACACTTTTGTCTCTTCAATTGACAAGCACTTTTCAAATTCAACAAGCACAGTATACACAGCTTACAACGACCTTATGGACTGTTACTTTTCTTATTTTAAAACATCGCTTGCTTCTGAAGTTAATTTTTCTAAAAACTTTTCACTTTGTCTTAACGTCAACTGCCTTATTGGAGAGTCCGCAATTGGAATAACATACTCTAAATATGTAACACCAACTTACGAAGGAACAAAATCTCTCTTAAGTTCAAAAAGCAAAAGCGACACATTTGAGCTAGAGGCAAGCCTTTCTTGTAGAATTCGCTTTTTTTAATTTTTGATGTTATAATTTTCTTAGTTAAAATATTTTATGTCAGAAAAATACAGGAGGCGTTTTATGAAAAAAATTATTACAATCAGCCGTGAATTTGGCAGCGGTGGAAGAACAATTGGTCAGAAAGTTGCCGAAGCTCTTGGCTACAAATTTTATGACAAAGAAATAATCGACATGTCTGCAAAAGACTCAGGGCTTTCTCCAGACTTCATTGCAAAAACAGAGCAGAGCATTTCTTCTAGCTGGCTTTACAGCCTGCTTTTAGGTTCTAGCTACATTGGCGGTGGAAATTCAAACATTCCTGCTGGCACGCAAAATCCAATTCTTCCTTTGGCAGACCAAGTTTTTAATGCGCAAAGAAGAGCTATAATTCAACTTGCGCAAAAAGAGCCGTGCGTAATTGTAGGCCGCTGCGCTGACTATATTTTAAAGCATTGCGAAGAAATAAATGCAAACGATGTTCTGAACATTTTTATTTACGCGCCTATTGAAGACAAAGTAAAACGCTCAATTGAGTTAAAGAAAATTGAAACAACTGACGCAAAAAAAGAGATTCTTCAAATAGACAAGCGCCGTTCAAACCACTACAACACATTCACAGAATCAACTTGGGGCGACAGAAAAAATTACGACTTGCTTATTAACAGCTCGCTTTTAGGAGTTGACGAAACAAGCGTAATGCTTTCTGAAATTATTAAGCACACAAAGTAAATTGCAACTTTTGTATCATTCTAGTTCGGCATTGCTTCACTACAAGTAATAGCAGCAGAGGAATCTCTTAAGCTACGGTAACCGAATTTTTACACTTTGAATACGGCGGGCAGACTGATCTTCTATAGTGAAGACTGTGCCGCCGCTTTTATATACAGCGCCTGTTGAAGGAAGCTCCCCAATATTTTCCAGAAGCCAACCTGCTAAAGTGTCGTACTCTTCGCTGTCCAAGTTCATCTTTAAAACTTCATTCACATCATCTAGCTTCATGTCGCCTGGAACAATAAATTCTTTTGTGTTCAAAACTTTTATTCTTTTTTCTGGAGAAATTATATTCGCGTTAGAGTCATCAATTATTCTTCCAAACACTGCGCGAAGAACATCGTTCATTGTAACTAGTCCTGAACTGCTGCCATATTCATCAACTGCAATTGCTATTGTTGCATGTTCTTTTTTAAACTTTTGTAGAAGCTCAATTCCTGTAAGGCTTTCTGGAACAAACAAAACTGAACGCATGCAAATGCGAACAAAGTCTTTGCTTTTTAGAATTGCATTTGACGCGAACAAAACAGATTTGTAATGAAGAATGCCAACAATATTTTCAGGCGTGTCTTTGCAAACAGGCAGACGTGAAAATCCCGACTGTGTGAATTTTTTTATAACTTCGTCGCAAGTTGAATTTATATCAATTGAAACAACAAGAGAACGATGCTTTAAAATATCATGCACATGAAGATCTGTAAATTCAAATATTCTGTTAAGCATTAGCTTTTCATTTTCTTCAAGAGTGCCTTCATTTTTTCCAACATCAATAAGTGTCTTTAGCTCTTCTTCTGTAACAAGCGGCATTTCTTTTTTATTATTTTTCTTTTCAACAAATTCAATGAACTTTGTAATCTGATTAAAAAACCAAACTACAGGAAAAAGAATCTTCTGAATAAAAATAAGAATACTGGCGCTTTTTTTTGCAACTTGAATTGTTTTTACAGAAGCCAATGTTTTAGGAATTATCTCGCAAAAAATTATTATTAAAACAGTAATAATTGCTGTTGCATAAGTAACATACTGCGAGCCAAAAACATTTACAGCAAAAGCAGTTGCAATTGAAGACGCAAGTGTGTTTATAAAATTTGTTCCAGTTAAGACTGTAGTAATAAGACGGTCCATGTCGCTTTTTAAATAAGCGATTTTCTTTGAGTAGGAATTTTTTTCTTTTGAAATCTGCCGAACTTGAATTCGGGTCAGAGACGTATAAGCCGTTTCACTGCAAGCAAAAAAAGCGCTGCACAATAAAAGAATTGCAAGTGAAATAAGCGGGCAAGCAATGTTTAGAAATACAGTCATATCACTCTTCTTCCTTGCTGCTTTGCACATGAACTGCCGCTACTCGCTTCTCATCCATACCAGTTACTGTAAATTTATAGCCTTCCCTAATAACGCTTTCTCCTTGATTAGGTATTCTTCCTAACGCTTCGCAAATGTAGCCGCCAATAGTTTCCGCCCTCTTTGAAGAGAGGTGAGTATGAAGCTGCTCATTCAAATCTGCAAGCCGCACTTGTCCATAAATTTTTGCGTCATCAGGATTTTCTATTTTAAGTTCTGTTCCTCTTATAAAAGCGTTTGTTGCACCATGAGAATATTTTTTATTAACATCAGTTATTGGTCCGAATATTTCACGCTCAATATCTGCATAAGTTAAAAGGCCGGCAGTACCGGAATATTCATCTACAACAATTGCCATGCTCTGCTTGTTTTCCATAAGCATTTGCTGAATGCTGGACATTTTCTTTACTTCAAAAATAAAAAGCGGCGGACGCATTACATCGCTCACAACAAAATGCTTTCCTGAATTTTTATACTTAAGCATGTCTTTTATATATAAAATACCAACAATGTCATCTATGTCTTTTTTATAAACTGGGAAGCGCGAAAGTTTGTAACGTTCAGAAAGCTCAACAACATCAGTGTATCTTGCGGTCATTGGAATTGAAATAATTTTTTTTCTAGGGACCATTATGTCTTTTGCTTCAAGATCTGTAAATTTAAATACACGGCGCATCATGCTCTTTTCATTTTTTTCAAGCACACCTTCTTCGCCGCCAACATCAATAAATGTTTTTATTTCTTCCTCTGTAAATGAAACTTTCTTGTCCATAGTGTTGATTTTAAATAATTTTAAAACTGTTCTTGAAATAGCAGTAAAAATAAAGACTAGAGGAGTAAGAATTATTTCTACAACATAAATGAATCCGCTAAAGAAAAATGCAATTGACTCAGGGTGTCTAGTCGCAACAGTCTTTGGTGTTATTTCTCCAAATATTAAAAGAAGAATTGTCGCTGTAAAAGTTGCAATTCCAACTCCGGCATTTCCAAACAAGTCCATTGCCACAATAGTTAAAATTGAAGAGATTGCTATGTTAACAATGTTGTTTCCAACAAGAAGTGTGTTGATTAATTTTTCTTTGTTATTTAACAGCTTCCACGTTCTTACAGCGCGCTTGTCTTTTTGATTGCGTAAAAATCTTACACGTAGTTTGTTTATAGAAAGAAACGCGCTTTCAGAGGCGGAAAATATAAGTGAGAGAATGATGAGGACTAAAGCTACAAGCAATAGTCCCCATATAGAATTGGGAGGTGGGCGATCAGATTCCATATTACTTAGTTGTTTGGTCTGTTGTTGCAGAGTCAGCTGTTGAGTCTTGTTCTGCAGCAGGGCCTTCTGTTGCCTTCTGAGCCTCTTCCTGTGCCTGCATAGATTTTACAGCTTCTGTTGTGCGTGTAATTTCTTCTGCATGGTCACTTTGTGGGTCAGCGTCATAAGCCTTCTGCAACAAGTCAAGCATCTTTTCATAATTCATATTTCCACTTGCGGCTAAAACATAAGCTGCTGTGTAATATGCTTCTTGTTTTGTCTCGTTGTCAAAGTGCCCCTTTTCACAAGCATCTACAAAAATTTGTGAAGCTGCGTCAGAGTCGCCGTTCTTCGCCTTTTCAATTGCATCAAGATAAGCAACTTGCATTTCATATTTTCCAACCAAGCCTGTCTCATTGTCTTTATCAAGAGCTGGAACTTCACGCATTAAGTCTGACATAAGGCCGCTGTAGTTCTGGTCTGTTGCTTCATACAATTCATCAATTGCTTTTACTCTGTCAAGTTTTTTTGCAGATGTTACGGCTCTTGCCAATGCTGTGAACTTTTCTACATCTTCGCTTTTTTCTGTAACTTTAAGAGCATAGTCAGCAGTTGTTGTAATTGTTGAATCAAATGGAATGTTTGCAATTACATAGCCCTCTGGTGTTGTTAAATAAATTGAAGGATATGACTGAACATTGTAAAGTGTTGCAATGCGCTCCAACTTGTCATATTTTTTTGTAACAGCCTCTGCTTTTTTCTTTTCGTCCTTTGTAGCTTTGTCCTGATCAACATCAGCTGCAGAATATTCATCTTGAGAGAAATCTAGATTTACTAAAACATAATCTTTTCCGATTGTTGAAATAAATTCATCAGTGTTTGCAACGTTTGTTTTAAATGTCGCGCCCTGTTCGTCCCAGTCATCTCCGCTGAAAAATAAGAAAATGTTTTTTCCTTCTTTAGCTGCGTATTTTTTTGCCGCTTCATAATCATTTGTCCAGCCTGAAATTTTCTTGCTGCAACCTGTCATTGCAACTGTAAAAAGAGCTGCAAGAATTAAACTAAAAACTTTTACGTTTTTTTTCATAATAACTTCCTATAAAAATTAATTAAAATATGAAACACCTGCACTGAAAATATTCTGGCAGGAATTTTCTTTTTCATTTGTCAAAGGATTGCCTGAAACATTCTTTATCAAATCTTCACTGCAACCATTTTTACCAGTTCCAACTGTACGCTCGCTGTGTCCCATCTTTCCAAGAACATGTCCGTCTGGGCTTGTCATTCCTTCAATGGCAAACAAGCTTCCGTTTGGATTGTCTGGCTCTGTAATAGAAGGAACACCGTTTTCATCAACGTACTGGCTGAACACCTGACCTTTTGTAAACAACTGTTCTGCAAGTTCGTTACTAATTACAATGCGGCCTTCTCCATGGCTTATTGGAACAAGATGAATTCTTGGATCCAAAACAGAAGGGCTCATTGCCCACGGACTGCTTGCGCTAACCATTCTTGTTCTAACAATGCGGCTTATATGTCTGCCGATTTTGTTGAATGTAAGAGTCGGCATATCTTCTGAAGGCTCTTTTATTTCTCCATAAGGCACAAGCCCTGTTTTTATTAAAGCCTGGAATCCGTTGCAAATGCCAAGCACCAAGCCGTTGCGTTTTTTCAAAAGCTCCATAACACTGTCTGCAATGCGGCTTTCTCGTAAAACATTCGCTATGTATTTTCCAGAGCCGTCTGGCTCATCTCCTGCGCTGAATCCTCCAGCAAGTGCCAAGATTTGTGAACCGTCAATTTCTTTTTTAAGAGAGTTAAGTGAGTTGACCAAATCTTCTGGAGTTCTGTTGCTGAACACTAAGATTTTTGTTTCTGCTCCAGCCAAGTTGAATGCACGCGCCATGTCGTACTCGCAGTTTGTTCCTGGAAATACAGGAATGATTACTTTTGGTTTAGCGCTGCCTGTTTTGAAAGTAGGATTTTTTCTAGCTTCAGTTAAACTTGCATTAACATCAAGCGCGAACTTTGGAAGAGCCGGCTGCTCTTTTGCTCCAGACACATGAGGGAAAACTTTGTTCAGTTTAGATTCCCATGTTTTTTCAATGTCGCTAAGCTGAATCTGAATTTCTGGAAGCTGATTTACACCCTTTGTCTGAATAGTTATGTACTGCTGATTTTGAGTGAATCCAATTTTGAAAACAGTTCCGTTTACAAAGCCTTCGTTCTCTAATTTTTCTACTTCTGTTTCTACAAGAATTGAACCGTACAAAGGAGTGAACAAGTCGCTCATTGCATCGTCAACATTTCTGTGGAAGCCAATAGCTGTTGCGCTTGAAGGAATTGTATGAAGTGAGCAGCCAATCTTGTTGCCCATTGCCATTTTGCTTACTGCTTCTGCAATTCCACCAGCACCTACAGGATACATTGCGCTGAATTTTCCTTCGCTGTTTAATTTGTAAAGCACGTCTGTATTTTTTTTGAATGTTTCAAAATCAGGCAATAGTTCTTTTGAATAAGGGACTGTTATTAAGTAAATGTAGTCTCCGCCTTTTTTGAAAGCGCCGCTTGTTACATTCTTTACGTTCTCTGTGTTGACTGCAAAAGAAACAAGTGTGTGTGGGACATTCAAGTCTTCAAAAGTGCCGCTCATGCTGTCCTTGCCGCCAATGCTTCCTGTGCCCATTGCTTTTTGTGCGTCAATTGAGCCAAGAAGTGCGCTTGCTGGGTAGCCCCAAGTTTTTGGACTTACTGCCCTGCCAAAGAATTCCTGGAATGTTAAACGGCATGTGTCTGGCTTTCCACCAAGACACGCAACTTTTGATAAAGAAGAAAGAACTGCTGTCTGCGCTCCGTGGTAAGGGCTCCATTCTGCAACACGTGGGTCGTAGCCAAATGTCATTAGGCTTACAGTTGAAGTTTCACGTGGTGACACTACTGGAAGTTTTGCGCACATACCAGCTTCCGGTGTACCTTGATATTTTCCGCCATAAGGGAACAAGACAGAGCTTGCTCCAATTGAGCCGTCGAATCTTTCACCAAGGCCTCTTTGTGAACAGCAAGCCAAGTCGTTCATATTTTTAAGCCATGCGTCTTTTACAGAATCAACTGTTGGTGCCACGCCAAGCGCTTTTTCAACTTGAGCAAGTGGATGAACTAAAGGAGATTTTTC
>Ga0172378_10004186_pt1 | contig 13530 bp, 2 predicted proteins | sample GrowelOW332metaG_FD_119755 | JGI IMG/M metagenome (GOLD analysis project Ga0172378, IMG submission 119755) | Groundwater microbial communities from an aquifer near a municipal landfill in Southern Ontario, Canada - Pumphouse #3_1 metaG | ecosystem: Environmental > Aquatic > Deep subsurface >...
AAATATATTTTACACCACAGGTGTTGGCTGTAATTTTAAGTTTGGAGCTATTGTTCGTCCAACTTCGTTTATGCGTTTAGGGTTTGCTTTTCATACCCCGACGTATTACACGATGACGGATCGTTTTTATGCTGAAATGGATTATGATGTAATACATGTTGATAATAAAAGATACATTGGTACCGCTAAAGCGCCTAATGGATATGCATCTTATTTTTACCGAACGCCATTGAAATTTCAGGCTAGTGTGGGCTTTATTCTTGGTAAGTCTGCTATTATAAGTGTTGACTATCTGTTTACTGATTATAATGGTTCCACCCGTTTAAAAGAAGAAGTTGATTATAATAATGTATTGACAGAAGATGATGCTTATAAATTAGATAATGAAGATATCAGTAAATATGCATTAATTGGTCACACTTTCAAAGTTGGTGCTGAATATCGTTTGTCTGAATCATTTGCAGTGCGTGGTGGTTTTGCTTATCAAACTGCTTCGGTTGTGGATGATGCCATTAAATCTGTTCCACTTAATACGATTCGTACCGATATGGATTATTTTAAAGATCAAGGTTCATTATATGGAACGGCAGGTTTTGGCTATCGTCATGAAGGTTTTGGCATTGATTTAACTTATGCTTACCGTCAAAAGAAAGAGTTATTTAAACCTTATGAAACAACTGAGTTTGCGCCTGCAACAGTATTTACCAATACGCATAATGTCGTACTATCGTTATCGTATCGGTTTTAATAGTATTTTTTGTACAAATAATTAGGTTAGTAAGTTTTGCTTACTAACCTTTTTTTTGTATACAACTTTTCTCTTTTGAGTAATATTAACTCCAATGTTACCCACACCATACAATTCATATACTTATTTTATTTTTAATTGTATTAATTAAAATATGTTAAAAAATTAAATCTATTTTATTAATACATTGTTTTGTTTACATATTTATCATATATTTGCAAAAATTGTTTTCAATTATAACCTCTATTACCTTAAATTATTCGAATTGAAAGATATGTTGATTTTATATTGCAATTTGAATAATATCCAAAAAACACTACAAACACATTAAAATCAGCGATATAGTTAGCTGGTTTGTTTTATTCATGTGTTAAATTAATTCTCATTCATAATTTTTTGAATGATCTCTTTCATTTGTTTTATTTTGATGTTTTTTTATCAAAAAAAGTATAAGATGTAAATTTTTATTACATTTTTTGATATGTATATTAAAAAAGTATGATGTATGTTATTCTTTTTTAATATTGTTTTGTTGGATAATTTTAACATTATATAGAAATAATGAATTTAATATTGCCAAAATTAAAGTTTTTATTGTTGGAGCTTATAGTTTCAGCCACGTTTTCGTTATATGCACAAGTAACTACAACACCTTATTTTTGTGGATTTGAAGATATTACTGAAAATGGACAATGGAATTTGAATGTTGGTCCCAACGGGCAAAATGCAGCCAATAGATGGTATATAGGAACTGGTGAGAAAAATACAGGTGCTAATGGTTTATATATATCCAGTGACAACGGCACTTCTGGTTCTTATGTTAATAATCAGGTTTCTAACGTTTGTTATCGTAGCGTAACTTTGCCCGCAGGAACCTACGATTTGTCATTTATTTGGCGGGCTTTAGGTGAGTCTAATAATGATGGATTTTATGTATGTTGGATGCCAGCAACTATTACTACCAATAGTTCCGCTTTAGGATTACCTAATTGGGTTAATACCTATGCTTTGTCATTTAACAATGTACAGTTACTTAATGGGTCATCAACTTGGACAAATCAACTTACACAAATAACTTCAAATGGTGGAGCATATAAACTTGTTTTTGTATGGAATAATAACGCTGGAACCAACAATCATCCAGCAGCATGTATTGACAATATACAAATGGCACCAATCTCTTGTATTAAACCAATTAATTTCACGTGTACGAGTCCTGATGGAACCTCGGCTATCTTGAGTTGGAGTGGCACCGTTTCTTCATATGATATTATGTATAGAGCTTATGGCGATACGATTGAACATTTTGTAACTGGTATTGTGGGGAATGTGGTTACCGTTAATAATTTGTCGGAAGGATTATATGACTTTTGGATACGTAGTAATTGTGACTCTACCCATAGTAGTATTTGGGTGTCTTTTAATAATGTGTTACTCTATTCACCAGCTGCTCACTGTATTGATTATTTAAATCTTAATAATGCTATCTGTATGACAGGTACATTTGATAATCCTGATGAAATCATCGAAAAAGTTGATGATGGACCAGATAGTAAGACCAGTCGCCATACGGTTCACTTTACACCTAACGAAACAGACCCACGTACTTTAAACCATCTAAAAACCGTACCAAACGGTGAAATAGCGTCAGTTCGACTTGGAAATTGGGATAATGGTTCTGAAGAAGAAAGTATTGTTTACTCTTATACGGTACCAGCTACTGGGATGCCTATTATACTTTTGAAATATGCTATTGTTCTTGAAGAACCTGGACATGCAGGTCCTCCTCGTTTTCAAATTGAAATTACAAATGCGGCAGGTCAAGTGATTGATCCTGTCTGCGGTGCTGCTAATTTATCTACTGAAGATGCCGCTGCTGAAGGGTGGAGTACAGTACCTGCAGTATCTGGAGGCTTTGGGGAGATTTGGTATAAGGACTGGACTACTATGGGTATGAATATGGCTCCTTATGCTGGACAAACCATCAAAATAAAGCTTTCTACTTACGATTGTTCGTTGGGAGGGCATTTTGGATACGCCTATTTTACACTTAATTGTACTGAGGCTGAAATTTCTGGTTTAAGTTGTGGAAATGTTCAAACCACTTCTATTTCTGCACCTGATGGTTTTATTTATCAATGGTATAATGCTCTAGATCCTAGTGTAATTGTTTCAACGGATCAGGACTTAAGTGTCAATATGAATGATACGTCGACCTATTTGTGTGATGTTATTTTTATGGAAAAGCCATCATGTCGTTTTACATTATCAGCATCACTTGCACCGCGCGCTCCATTATCGCGTTTTTCGCCTTTGTGGGTTCCATCCAATTGTCGTAATTATGTTAATTTTCGTAACACAAGTGTTGTGGCAACAGATAAAGGACCAACCTCCGAAAAATGTGAAACTTTTTATTGGGATTTTGGTGATGGGCGTACTTCGACGTTAGAGAATCCAATTATAGAGTTTCCACAGGAGGGCGGTACTTATCATGTTGTTTTAGCTACTGGTATTTCTAATAATATGTGTTTAGATACGTCGTATGTTGATTTAGTAGTTCCAGCCATTGGAACTTCAACTGATACGATTATAAAAAAAATGTGTCAGGGGTCAAGCTTTACCATGAATGGTGTGAGGTATACACAAACGGGTTTTTATGCCATTAATTTAAAATCACAGGCTGGTTGTGATAGTATTATTAATCTGGATATCGAATTTTTGAATAAAATTGAGGCGGAGATTCATGATACAATATGTGCTGATGAAACTTATGCTTTCAACGGACAAACATTTAATAAGTCTGGTACTTATTATGGTACAGTTGCATCTTCCATGGGCTGCGATAGTATAACAACATTGTATCTTACAAAACTAGATCCTATTATATTTACGGCTAAACCTATAGATCCGTATGATGGCCCTAGTAGTGGTTCTTTGGAACTCACTGGTTTTGATGGCAGCTGGACTTATTACTTGAATGGGGTTGAAAGTGCATCGCTTGATAGTTTACCTGTAGGCAATTATGTTTTTGAAGTATTTAATGAGTATGGTTGTTCTGCTGTATATAATTTTACGTTAACTATTTCTTGTTTAGACGTTGATTTTTTACCTATGGCTGAAATTTGTGGTGACGATCAGAGTTTCACGGTTCCTTATATTATTAAGGACGGTAGAGCAGACAGTTATTCTATTAAGTTTAATTCTGATGCTATTGCTCATGGTTTCCAAAACGTAATAGATGCATCTTTGGAACCTGATTATATTGAAGTATCATTGCCCAATTTACCACGCCCCAACAATTACACCATGGATATCGTGTTTAAGGATATTAATTGTGGAGAACTGAATAAAACACTTTCATTTTCTGTGTTGTATCCATCATCGGTATTAGCTCAAAAATGGAATGATGTGTTGGCTCTATTGAATAGTAGTTATAATGGAGGTTACCAATTTACATCTTATCAATGGTATAAAAATGGACTGCCTTTGAGTGATGAAACAAATTCATATCTCTATTTGACAAATAGAATATTTGACTTAAATGACGAATATCGTGTATTGTTAACTCGTGCTGACGATGGCGTGGCCATTTTTTCTTGTGCTGTTTACCCAGAGTTAAGAAATGATATTACTGTTCGCCCAACGTTAGTAACTCCTCGTTCTTTCATTCGGGTGTATGGACTAAACCAATCAGGTACTGCTACGTTTTGGGATTTGACTGGTCGTATAGTTTCTCAAGAGTCATTTGAGTATTTGACTGGTACTTTTACAGCACCTGCTGAAATTGGTGTCTTTGTATTAGAAATTTTGACTCAAAATGATCGTAAAGTTTTTAAAATAGTTGTCGAACAATAATCTTTTATTTTGATTTATTCAATGTATATTCACCATTATAAAAAAGGTTTATTCCTAGTGCTCTTATTGATTGGGATGCCACTATTTACTCATGCTCAAATTAAGCAGGATGGTCATTTTATTACTATCTCTGCTTCAGGTGGCTATTCTAACTTTTTAAATCAAATACCTAATAGCCAATCTGTTGGTAATTTTGGTGGATCAGCGAGTATAGGTTATGAATTTCAGAAAAATTTCTTTTTTATGACACTTGGATGTGATTTTTCATATCTTACTTCTACTACTATATTAGATGATGTAACATTGAGTCGTGAGGGTTTTGATAGTGAGGGTGATTTAGTTAATTTTCAATATGGTTTCTACAATTTTAAGGATGTTCAACGTGCAAGTTATGTCAGTTTACCTGTAGCTTTGGGATTTAAAGGTAACCGTTTTTATGGTGCCTTAGGCGTAAAAGTGGGGCTTTCTGTGCTTGGTTCCGAAAATATTAAATCAAACTATACCACGGTAGGAGTTTATGAACAGTTTATTGATCCTTTTTACAATATGCCTAATCACTATTATGCCGATTATTCTTCTACGGCGGCTACGTCCTTAAGTTTTTTACCGAATATAAGTGCTACTGCTGAATTAGGTGTGTTTTTAGGAAAAAGTCACCCGGTGGTTAAAAGAAAGATGAAAGACGTTGTACGTTATAAATTTGGAATTTTTGCTGAATATGGATTTTCGTCTATTTATTTAAATTCGGTGGGCAGGCAGATGATTACAATTGATCAGCTTGCTATCCCCGAAGTTACGTTGAAACCATTTTTGGCTTCTACAAATACTTCATCATATTCGATAAATCCTCTTTTTGTGGGGGTTAAATTTACTGTATTGTTTAGGGTTGAATCAAAAGAATCTTGTCACTGTTTAGATAAAGGGAAACGCAGACCACGAAGCTCTAGCAAACGCTAATTTTTGGTATTAATTATATATAATTATTTGCTATATTTCAATAAATCAATCACTTATTTATTATTTTATGAAAAGAATGTTACTAAAATCTTGGTTACTAGTGCTTACGCTCTTAGTAACGAGTATTGTTCAAGCTCAGACATCCTTTCTTAATGAAGGTTTTGAATCTGGTTTACCAGCTACTTGGACTGCTCAAATTGTTTCTGAATCGACTAATTGGTCGGTTGGAACGACGTCATCTTCTCCGTCAGCATCAGCTACAAATGGGGGTACTAAGTGGGCTATTTTTAAGTCTTCGACTAGAAAGAGTTCAGCTCAACTGATTTCACCTGTCATGAATTTAACAACAGCTAATGATGCTGTTACAATTTCATTTTTGCACTATATGGCAGCTTGGGGGTCTGATCAAGATACCTTGAGAGTATATTATCGGGTATCAACTGGTAATGCTTGGCAGTTGTTGCAAACATATAGTACATCTCAAACCTCGTGGGTTGAGCGCAGTATTACACTGCCTGTTGCTGCATTAACCGCTACTACTCAAATTATGTTTCAAGGTACATCTAACTATGGGTATGGTGTTCACATTGATAACATAAAAGTAGAAGATACGCCTTTATGCGCTAAACCTGTCAGTTTGTCTCTTTCTCAATTAACCCAAAATTCAGCTCTTTTACAATGGGCGTATGGTACAGGATCGTATGCCACGAGTTTTATTTTATATGTGAATGGCTCATCGGTTGGAACGATTACTTCAACAGATAATACGTATCTGCTTACGGGATTGTCTCCAAATACAGACTATTCTATCATGCTTAAAACTGATTGTAATGTTATATCTAAAGGGCAGTCAGCCCTTTCTGATCCAGTAACTTTTAAGACCCTTTGCGCGAGTACTTCGATTCCTTATGCCGAAAATTTTGATGTTCTTACATCCGGTATTCCTCCTTGTTGGCAAAATGGTGGCAGTTCTTCCACTATACCAACAGTACAAACCACAACCCGATACGGCACGTCAGGAGCAGCTCTTAAATTAGTTTCTACCACATCTACCGATGCGTACGTGGTAACTACTCCTCTAAATGAAGCTGCTAATAATTTAGAAATATCATTTAAAGTATATGGCGCTTTGAAACAAAAATTGTCGGTTGGTATTATTGAAGATATTAGCGATCTTTCTAGTGCCGAATTAGTTTTTATCGATTCTATTTCGGTGGCTAATACGTGGACAGAATACGTAGTATCTACTAAAAATGTAAGCTTAACTACCAGTGGCTTATCACTAGTGTTCTATTCACCTTCTGGCAATGCTAATACTATTTATATTGATGACATTAATGTAACAACACTTCCTACGTGTTTGCGTATTAAAAACTTATCATATAGTCAAGTTAGTGACAATTCGGCTGTTTTGAATTGGACAGAACAAGGTTCAGCTACCTCGTGGTTGGTAAGATATATTACAGGAACAGATACCGCAACAGTTGTAGCAAATGCTCAACCATTTACCTTATTGGGTTTAACTTCCAACAACACTTACAAAGTAGATGTTAAGGCTGTTTGTTCAGCTTCAGATGAGAGCGTTTATTCTAATTTTCCAGTGATTTTTAAAACCAATTGTTCTGAAGCTGTCGTAAGTGATGGTACGGTTTATTTTGAATCGTTTGATACGTATGGTACGGGAACTACTGCTTTCCCAAGTTGTTGGTTTAAAGTAACTGCGAATGGTACATCACCTTATATCACTACAACCAATGCTTCATCACCAGGGTCTTTGTATTTATTAGCAAACACATTGACTGCTACTCAAAAAATGGATGTGCCAGTGAGTGCACTTCGGGTTCGTTTTAAATTAAAAGGTGCTTATTCGTTGGTTATTGGTGCTATATCAGATGTCTCTAATGCAAATACGTTTGTACCTATTGATACAATTACTGGTACATCGGTGTTTACTGATTACGAAGTTCTATTGAATAGTTACATGGGTACAAGTCAATATGTGGCGTTTAAAACATTAAGTTCAGCTACGCTTTATGTGGATAATGTACAAGTGGATTTGATTCCTTCGTGTCCAAAACCTAAAGATATTACCTTAGGTATGGTAACGACTTCTACTGCTAATTTATCATGGACACCAAATGGTACAGAAACGAGTTGGAAACTCGTGATAAAAACTGGTACTGTTGCTGATACGGTCATAGTTAATGGTACGCCACATTATACGATTTCTAATTTAATGTCAAATATGAACTATGTTGATACAATTAGAATTGTAGCTTTGTGTTCTCCTACTGATAGTAGTGAAGTGGCACAAGCTACTGTTTCATTTAAAACGTTATGTGCTCCTGTTGCTATTCCTTATTATGAAGATTTTGATAGTTATACAGTAAATGCTTACCTGACAGTCCCAGATTGTTGGAGCTTTATAAATCGTAGTACGACAGATTATCCCTATGTATGTGTTAATAATAATAGTACATATGTGGTTTCTGGTAATAATAGTCTGTTCTTTAAGTCAAAAACTGCCAAAGCGGTATATGCTACGTTGCCTGAGTTTACTGATAATATCAATAATTTGAAGTTGTCTTTTACATATCGTAATGAAGGTGTAACTTCTTCTAATGGCACTTTAATTGTTGGGGTATTAACGAATCCTACTGATTCAAATACCTTTGTTCCGTTGACCACATTGGCTCGCACAACTACTAAAACACCTGTGGAATTATATCTGAATCAATATGGTTTATCCAATGCTCCTTATTATATTGCCTTCAAATATATGGGTGGTACATCTGATAATTATTATTTAGGAATTGATAATGTAAAGGTCGATTATCTACCAAACTGTTACAATCCTCAAGAGATAACTATAAGTGCCTTGGTTTCCGATTCAGTTAGTCTTTTGATAACTGACTCTATTAATGCTACTTGGGAAGTGGAATATGGTACTGTTGGTTTCACACTAGGTACAGGAACTGTAATTACTCTAAGCAATAAACAATTCTCTATTTCTGAATTAACTCCAGAAACTGATTACAAGGCTTATATTCGTGCTAAATGTAGTGCTACAGATTTTAGTGGGTATGATTCAATTCAGTTTACAACGCCTTGTACTCCATATGCTGTAACTTTGAGTACTCCCTTCTTTGAAGGATTTGAAAGTGGTTATACTGAAAGTACTACTGTTAAAGGTTGCTGGATACAACAGATTGTTAGTGGTTCCTCTAGCTGGATAGCTAATTCCACATTAACTGATTACAATAGGACACCAAAAACAGGGACATTTAATGCTTATTTACGTTATTCTAATACTGACTGGTTATACTATCCTGTGTATTTACAAGGTAATCAGAATTATGAATTGAGTGTATACGCTCGTCAAGATGGAGCTACGGCTACCAATTCTAATATTACGTTAGCTGTTGGTACAGCTGCTAATGAGAGTGCTATGAACAATAAGTTTGTACTCGAAAGAGGTATTGTTAATGGTGATTATCAGTTGATTGATGGTATTTTTACAGTACCTTCAGCAGGTACTTATTATATTGGCATCAAAGGTTATATGAATAGCTCGCCATATTATATCTCGTTGGATGATATAGCCTTGCGTGAGTTAGCTTGTTTGAAGCCAACTAATCTAGCAACATCTGATCTTTCTGATACTACTGCACTACTTACTTGGTCTGGTGGTTCTGATAGCTGGGATTTGAAAGTGGATACAGCGACTATAGCTGACTTAGAAACAGTAGTGCCTTCTGTGTTTTCCGGTAATGTAACCACTAATTCTTATTCATTAACAGGCTTAACTGAAAATACAACTTATTACTATTATTTGAAAGCCCATTGTGCTGCTAATGTCAGTGACTGGACATTGGTGGATTCATTTACCACAGAATGTGCTTCATTGGTCTTGCCATATAGCGAAGGTTTTGAGGATGTGGCTACTTCCAAAGTAGATTGCTGGCAAACGAAAGGAACTGGTACTGTGGATCTATCTACAACCTATCAATATACTGGTAGTAGATCAATTAAATGTTCTAATATCATGGCAATTTCGCCTCGATTAAATGTGACTAGTTTAGTGGGTAATCAAGTGTCTGGTTATGCCTATTCTACTACTGACAGTGCGAGTGTTAATGTTGGGGTTATTGTTAATACTCAAGATGTGAATACGGCCGAAATTATTGGTAGTGTCCTTCTTCCAAAGAAAAATACGTGGACTCCATTTACTGTTTACTTTGATGTTTTATCTACTCCTGATTATGTAGATTTTTCTACAGCTAAATATGTTGTATTTTCTGTCTCAGGTACTAATACTATTTATTTTGATGATCTTGAAATTGCTCTTAAACCAACATGTCCTCGTCCTTACGATTTGGCAGCAACCAATGTAACGGATAGTAGTGCTACTATTAATTGGACTGGTTTTACTGAAACAGTTTGGCAAGTTCAATTAAAACAAAATGATATAGTTGTAGTTGATTCTTTGCTAACAACTCCTACAATTGTCTTGTCAGGTCTATCAAGTAATACTGTTTACGACTATTCAATCAGAGCTATTTGTGCGGTTGGCGACTCAAGTGTCTGGATATCTAACACATTCAGAACTATATGTGGTAGTATAGCCGTCCCATATTCTGAAAAATTTGACAATTATGTTGTGTCTGGTACAGTTGGTACTCCAGATTGTTGGAGTTTTGTAAATCGTGTATCGGATGGTAGTACGGCTACTTATCCATTAGCTTATATTAATAATAATGTTACGTATGCAGTTTCTGGAAATAGTTTATTTTTTAAGTCTTTAGCTACTTCTCCTGTATATGCTGTTATACCAGAATTGAAAGATAGTATTAAGTCGGTAGGTATCTCATTTTATTATAGAAATGAAGGAACATCTGCATCAGATGGTACATTATCGCTTGGTGTAATGACTGATCCTGAAAATGCTACTACTTTTACAGAATTATTGGTTTGTCCAAAACAAAGTACCAGTATGCGGTTAGTAGAGTATGAGTTTAAAAATGCGACACTTACTAATGGTATTTACTACATTGCCTTCAAATATATGGGAGGGACGTCGAATAATATGTACTTAGGTATTGATAATGTGCATTTGAGCAAAGTATCTAATTGTACTAAGCCAAAGGCTGTTACTACTTTGGATCCTACGTTTAATTCTGTTAATGTTATATTAACAGATACTACAGTCAATACCGATTGGGATATTGCTATAGAAAAAGCTGGTTTCAATATTGATACACTTTCAGTTTTTAGACATACTACAACTGACACAACATTGGTTGCTGGATTAAATCCTAGTTCAACCTATGACGTGTATGTTCGTTCAAATTGCGGAACAGAACAGAGTTCTTGGGTTGGTCCTGTATTCTTTACCACAACTCAGATTCCAACTTCTGTCCCTTATATTTATGGTTTTGAAGATGCCACTGAAAATTCAAGTTGGTCGTTAGTTAATGGCACCCAAACTAATAAGTGGGCTATTGGTTCTGCTGAATTTGTGTCGGGTTCAAAGGCATTATATGTGTCAACTGATGACGGTGCAACAGCGGGTTATAACACTTCTTCATCATCTAATGTTTTTGCTTATCGTACCTTCCAATTAGACGCAGGTACTTATGATGCCTCTTTCTCTTATAAGAGTGGGGGCGAAGGAACAACAACCTTCTATGATTATATGCGTGTATTTATTGCTCCAGCTTCGGATATATTAACAGCTGGTTCTTTAACAGTTGGTGCTACTACGCTTAGCTCTACAACGAAGCCTGCAGGATGGATGGAGTTGTCTCCTAGTGCGTTGTTGTTACAAACAGATTGGACCCAGGTAACTTCTGAATTTAGCCTTGCTGCAGGTGGATTGTATAATATAGTTGTACTATGGCGTAACGATGGTTCGTCTGGTACGCAGCCTGGTGGTTGTATCGATGATATAACGATTAAAGAACAAGCTTGTATTAAGCCAAGTGCTGTTGTTACTGTTGATCAAATAGGACAAGATGAAGCACGTTTGATTATTACACCATTAAATCCATCTAATTGGGATGTGGCTGTATGTCCTGCTGGAACTTTGCCTGATGATCATATTGTATATACGAATATGTCTATAGATACTTTGTCACTAATAGGCCTTAGTCATAGCTCAACTTATCAGGTATATGTGAGAACTAATTGTGGTCCAGAGGTTAGTGTTTGGTCATCGGCTGTTTCTTTCCAAACGTCTTGTGCTGCGCTTACGGCTCCATATTCTGAAAATTTTTCTACATTAACAGCAGGTATTCCTGCTTGTTGGGATAATACGCAAGGAACAACATCTAATGCAGGTTCTCGTTTTAATTATTATTTGGAATCGGCTACTAGCAATGTTTGTTTACGTTTTAATTCATATAGTAATACAAATAACTATACAAACTATTTGCAAACACCAGAAATTGCTCTTGGTGCAAATGAAGTTACGATGTTATCGTTTAAGTATAAAAATCCAACGGGAGGTAACTTCTCGGTATTTCTTTCTATCGATGGCGGATTGACTTATATAGATACAATATCTACTGGATTAAGTGCTTCGGCTTGGACTACTTTAAACTATGTTATGCCGATATTTACCGTTGATACAACTTTGCAAGTGGTGTTTAAGGGAACTAGTAATTATGGTTCTGGTGATGCTTATCTTTATTTAGATGAACTTAATTTTTATGATCGTCCAACTTGTTATGTTCCTGAAAATGTTGCTTTAAGTAATTTAACCGATTTATCGGTAAATGTAACTTGGGAGTCTGGCCCTGATTCTCAATCAAATGAAGTAGAGTTGTCATCCATTAATGGTACGGATACACTATCTTCGTTAGTTACTAATTTGCCATTAACTGGCTTGTCGCCTAATACAACTTATTCGTTGAAAGTGCGTTCTATTTGTTTAGTTGCTTCCGTATTGGATACCACCGATTGGTCTAGCCCAACAATATTCACAACTACTCAGATTCCAGCTGTACTTCCTTATGTCTATGGATTTGAGGATGCTACTGAGAATGCTAATTGGTCCTTAATAAATGGTACTCAATCCAATAAGTGGATCATTAGCGATGAAGATTCGATAGCTGTGTCGGAAGGGACAAAAGCACTTTATGTGTCAAATAACGATAGTGCAAATGCTTATACTATCACATCGGCTTCTACGGTTTGGGCTTATCGTACCTTAACATTAGAATCTGGCTCTTATAGCGTTGATTTTTTATGGAAAGGTCAAGGTGAAACTACTAGTGATTATCTAAGAGTATTTTTGGCTCCAGTTCTTAATTCAGTGGTAAATGCTGGTTCGTTAGTTGTTGGTAGTAAAACCATCAGTTCTACAGTGGTACCTGATGGTTGGATAGAAGTGGGTGGTGTTTTAAATCAAAAAGCTAGTTGGCAACAATATAGTGGAATAGTTGATGCTGCAGCTTCTAGCAATTACAATTTGATGATTTTATGGCGTAATAATGCTACGGTAGGTACTCAAAAACCAGCCGCAATTGATAGCATCTCCATTGTTAAATTATCATGTAATTTAGTTAAACAGATTGCTGTAAATCCATCTGATAGCTCTGCTATATTAAGCTGGGTTGATATGGGAAATAGCTCTGGCGAGTGGGAGTATGAATTAATCAATCTTACAACGTTGGATACTTTGTCTGTTTTGGCAACTCAAGCTACCGTTACACTTACTCATTTAATACCTATTACAAATTATAAAGTAAGAGTAAGAGCTAAATGTTCTGAGAGCCTTTATAGCCCATGGTCTGGATATGTATTATTCTCTACGAAGCAGACTCCTGCCAAGGTTCCATACACTGATGGTTTTGAAGATGTCACTGAAAATTTAAATTGGTCGTTAGTTAATGGCACCCAAACTAATAAGTGGGCTATTGGTTCTGCTGAATTTGTGTCGGGTTCAAAGGCATTATATGTGTCAACTG
>Ga0172378_10004187_pt1 | contig 13528 bp, 14 predicted proteins | sample GrowelOW332metaG_FD_119755 | JGI IMG/M metagenome (GOLD analysis project Ga0172378, IMG submission 119755) | Groundwater microbial communities from an aquifer near a municipal landfill in Southern Ontario, Canada - Pumphouse #3_1 metaG | ecosystem: Environmental > Aquatic > Deep subsurface >...
CAATGAGGCGTTGCATACTGCCTGATAGAATTGCTTGTCACCTTTGACATCGATATTGAAGGCATCAACTAAAGGGATTATCCTCTCTCTCGCTTCCTTGCTGAAGGAACCGTTGGACACCATCACGGTAAGGACCCCCCCCTCCTTGGCCAAGGTGGCGCAGTCGATAAGATAATCCTGCCATACCAACGGTTCGCTGTAGGTGAAGCTGATCGAGGCGGCCCCTTGCTCCTTGGCGAGGGAGACAACCTTCACCGGATCGACAAATACCGTCTGGCAGGCATATTCCTTTTGTGATATCTCATAGTTCTGACAGAACTGGCATGTGTAGTTGCATCCCTGTTCCGCCAGGGACAAACTCTGGGAACCTGGCAGGAAATGGTACAGGGGCTTCTTCTCAATGGGATCGATACCAAGGCTCACCAGACAGGCATAGTGCAAGGAACGGATAGCCCCTCCCTTGTTCTCCCTTACTCCGCAAAATCCTTGCTTGCCCTCGTCGATAAGACAATGCCGATAGCAGAAATTACATCTTTCTTTCATTCTGAGAACACCTCGGCGACAAAGGTGGCAAAGGTGGCGTCACTTTGCTTCCATGCATCACGATCAAGACCTGCCTTGAGGCAAAGATTCTCAAGCATCTCCACCCTTCCCCAATGCTGCTCTGTGGCCACCTGAGGGAGGAACACCGCCCTTTTCCCACCCTCTGTCAGGATGATGCCGTCTCTTTCTGGAACGAACTGCTCCAAGTCCGTGATCAGCTTCGGTACTGACAGCACAGATATCTCGATCGTGCAGTTATCCAGCTCCGCATCAAATACAGGCTCAAATCGATAATCCTCAAAAGCCGACTCACGGGCAAGGATATGAATCAGTTTGTAGAGAGGTCTGTCGCCCAGCAGATAGCCGATGCACCCCCTGAGCTGTCCCTTCTCATGCAAGGTGACAAACGCTCCATGTCTTTCGTTGAGGACCTCGTCGCCTTTTTCCCTTGTCTCTTCATATACCCCGGTGGGCGCCCGCCCAAGCTTGGTTCCGATCGAGTCCCTTGCAATCCTAAGAAGAACCATCTGATCCGCTCTTTCCATATTGTTCGCTACCCCCAGAGGATTGTCGAGTATGCGACGAAACTATCCCCGTCGCTCTCTATGTCATAGGATGTGTAATAGTCGGCCACCGTTCCCTTAAGGCCAAGTTTCTTCGCCAGGGAAGAGACAATGAGACAAGCGGCTATGCCGCAGACTGTGTCCTGTCTTTCTTGGACGAAGGCAAGGGCTTCCTTGCAGTCGCCCCTGGCAAGCAGGTCGGATAATGCAAGATCATCCCTCTTCACCTTGTCCAGCACTTCCTTGATGACATTCCTTCCATAGGGGATATAGTCGAACCGCGCCCCGTAATGGGTGAAATCGCTGCTGGCAATCACTGCGGTATGCTCATCAAGTTGCGGCAGCAGGACATCGACCAAAGGCTTGGGATCGTCCACCTGGGAGATAAGTCCGATTGATACACGAAGAGAGCCCTTCTGCGCGATGTAGGGCAGGACCATCTCCACCGCGTGCTCCGCCTGCACTTCCTTCTCCCCGCCCGGGACGAATCCCTTGAGCTCAAATCCCGGGACATCTCCCAGAGGAGTCTCATAACTGGAGAAATCGGCTGTGTGGATAGCGTTCGGCTGCAAATAATAATAATGGGACGGTGAGAGAACGACAATCCTGGTTATTCCTGGAGCAAGATTGGCAAAGAACTGGGAAATTCCCCGGTGTGAGAAATAAAGACCGGCATGGGGAAGAACTGCCAATCGTGCATTCCCGCTTCGCTCCGGGCAAACAAGAAGTTTTTCGAGTTCCTTTTTGTCTGTCGGATACCAGTGACCAGCAAATATGCTTTTTCGAATCATGGCAATTGCCTCCAAGACTAAGTATACAACAAAACAAGGTCCTTGGATGAATTGTCTCCAAGGACCTTGCGGGATGGGTATTATAGCAATGCCTTCTCTTTTACTGTTGGATTCTCACCTGTATCTTCTTAGAAGCCTCGACAGGTACCTTGGGAATGGTAATGGACAGCATGCCGTTATCAAACCTGGCACTGATGGCTTCCTCATTCACATCCTCCGGCAAAATGAAGGAGCGTTCGAAGCCCTTGCAGAACCTCTCGCGGACAAGGAACTTCCTATCCTTGCATTCCGCGCTCTTCTTCTCGCTGGAAAGATGCAGCACATGCTTCTCGACATTGAGTTTCACCTCATTCTCGGTATAACCGGGAAGCTCGGCCTCCAGAACATATGCGTCCTGGTTCTCAGAGACATCCACAGGAGGAATCTTGGGAGTGGTCAGGGACCAGTCATCGAACAAATCTCCAAATACGGGGTCTCCAGGAAATTCATGAGAACGTGTTATCATATATCTCATAGTGGCACCTCCAAGTGCTTAATTTTTTCTTACATACATTATAAAGCATTAACCGTGCCAACTTATCTATTTATTTACAATACAATAAATTAGTAATTAACTACATTTCACTCTTTTGCGTCATTTGGAAACAGTCATAAAAAGAGACCCTTATATCCGAGTCATTTTGACACAATGTGTGATAAAATGGCTCCAATATGGGTCTCAATGGGTTAGGAGAGGATTTCTCAGGTAAGCTTGAAGACAACCTTCTTGCACCGTTGGGCATTCGCTACCGCGACAGCACATTTATGAGGCTCGCCGGGGAAGAAGACCACAAAGCGCCCCACCGAGGCATGCACCACAGAAAGTGGTTCTCCCTCGACAAGCAGGGTGTCATCCTCACCATCCTGTGGGGAGGCGTCCTTGATGGACTCCCGCCAGGAAAGAGACATCAGCTCCTCCCCTTCCAGGACAATCTGCACCTCCACCGCATTCTTATGTATCTCATATTGTTTCTTCGCATCACTGGTCATATAAGAGAGAATACGATACCTCACCTTTTCATCCTGCGTAGTATAAAGACCGCACTCCATGGCATAGACTTCCCCTCTATCCATGACTTCGATGACCTTTTTCAATTGGGGAAGCAGGGGAAGATAGAGTTCCAGATTGTCCAATGTATCAAATATCATGCTGCATAACCTCTGGACCGCAGTATACCCTCGCCTGCAAGCCCTTGCAAGTTTCATTTATTACCATAAAGGTGTATGCTTTTCGCCAAGGAGAAAAACTAATGGTTATACTGGAAAACAAGCAGTTGACCCTGCAACTCTCAGAACATGGGGCTGAGGCTCATAGCTTGAAAAATAAAAAAAGTGGAATTGAATATATTTGGAACGGAGACCCGTCCTTCTGGTTCCGTCATGCTCCTATCCTCTTTCCTCTCTCAGGGCCGACCAGGGACAACAAGATAGTGGTGGAAGGCAAGGAATACTCCCTGCCCAACAATGGCTTTGCCCGCGATAGCGAGTTCAAAGTAAACAAGGTGGAAGACGACAAGGCGAGCTTCACCTTGGAAGAGAACGAGGAGACAGTGAAGATGTATCCTTTCGGCTTTGTCCTCAATGTCGAATATGCTCTCACTGACAGTGGCTTTGTCCTTAAGAGCACCATTGAGAGCAAGCAGGATGGAATGCATTTTGTCTATGCCTGGCATCCAGCCTTGAACCTGGACATCAACAAAGGTGCTGACTTCGATAGCTACAGCATCACCTTCAGCGAGAAAGAGCATCAGGACAGGGATTGCATGCAGAACAAGGTGTTCGTGACCACCAAGAACGGCTTCATTGGAAACAGGCTGTTCCTCAAGAGAACCGATACCGACAAGGGACCGATCATCCTTCATAATGTGAAAAGCCGCACCGTGAGGTTCTCCAGCTCAAAGGGGGAGCACGGTGCCCTTCTTGATATGGGAGAGCTTCATACCCTCGTCTGCTGGAGTCCTGAGGGCAAGAACGCACCATTTGTCTGCGTCGAGCCCATGTTCAGCTTCGGTGACAGCACCCGGGATCTCAATATTGAGAAGATGAGCGGGACCCTTTGCCTTAATAAAGGCGAGAAGAAGACTTTCACCAATTCAATCATGGTTTTCTAACTGGTTAGCAGAGGAGCCTTTCTTATAAGAGGCTCCTCTTTCTTCAAGAGAATTTAAAAAAATTATCAAAACAAGCCCGATGGACAAGAAGGGGCTCAACGAGATCAAGTTGCCGTTCAAACTCAGACTGGTAAAAAACAAAGCGTTGAAGGCAATTCACAACACAGTCGCGGAGGATCTACTCAAGCAATACCACCTTCAGTATTCTTTGCATTTTCCCGGTTATCATGAATCGCTGTTTTCAGTATACTCACCCAGAAAAAGGAGCAATTCATGCATTTCTCTGACATTGCCTGGGATTTCGATGGCACGCTGTGCAATAGTTATCCCCATATACTCAAGTGCTTTCACTAGGCTCTCAAGGACTTCGGCATAGAGGACAGTGATGCGCACATCCTCAAACAGGTAACAGTGACAGTAGGAAGCGCCACTTCCTATTATCAGAAGAATTTTGGTGCCCCCGATACCCTTTTGGAACATTTCCATTGGTATGACAGGACTCTTGATTATGATTCTTTCAGACCTTATCCAGGAGTGAAAGCCATGTTGGATTATATTTGTGAGAGTAAAAGAAGAAACCATCTGTTCACGCACAGGAACAATCAGGTACTGGAATATTTAAGGCATTACCAACTGCTGGATTACTTCACCATCAAGATAACAGGAGATGATCATCTTCCCTTCAAGCCAGCACCGGATGGGCTGTTGGCCATCATGCGACAAGGGAATATCCTCCCTGACAATCTGCTGATGGTGGGAGACCGCAGCATCGACATCGACTCGGCCTGGAACGCAACGGTCCATAGCTTGTTCTTCAACTCCAACAAGCTGCCCATTCCCGAGCATGCCACCTATACCATCACCTCCTATTCGGAAATGAAGCGGTATCTATAGAAACCATATCTTTACTTCACCGGTTTCTGTATTCGTGAAAATATCCTGCCTTGGGATCACTGATTTTCTCAATCATGTAATCCATCAATCCCAGCTCATAGACCAGATCAAGTATGGTATACCGGTTTCTCATCATCTGGGCCACTCTCATGCCATATCTGAAATCCTCGTAACTCAGGGCAATGGTGACAGGTTCAACAGGACAGCCAGCCAAGGAGAAACGCTCCCTCAATTCGGCAAAGGGGATTATCTGCGTGCCAACCTTTTCTTTTAGCTCGTCCCAATGTTCAACAATCATCTTTTTTCTTTCAACCAAGGCAGGACCTTCCAGGAATTTCTTCTTGCAGATCTCTATCTGTCTGTCCTGTATTGAGGAGCTGGAGACATAGCTGCGAATCTCGGCTTTTCTTTCCTCCCAGCTCAGTGGCTTTGCATTCTCAATCGCAAGCAGGACCAGAGCTTTGTCCATAGTGAGCAACTCCTCCATGAGGGCGGTGCTTGCGAGAGTCCCGATGGCCACTTTGAATCCATGGGAAACAGCCTTGCCCTCGATCATACAGCATTCGTTCATTTCCCAGACATGACTCATCAGATGGTCAGCACCACTTGCTGGACGGGAGTCAAAATATTCCTGCATGGCAAATCCAGTATGGATCAAGCCATCAAATACTTTCGCTATGGCATCCCTCTCCCGGTTACGAAGAGCCTTGGGCTGGGACAGCTCATCCCTCAATTGAGGTTGCACAAGATCCCAGACCTTAGGGACAATTTTTTCGATGCCCAAGGTATCTGCAATAAGCCAATCAGCGCCAGCAGTGACTTTTGCCGCAAGATCCCCGTATCCTGAACTGATCATATCAAGAGGAGCATTGCTGAGAATCAAGGGATCGGCCACCACCAGAACCGGAGCGGGGCAGCTAAGTGTGACTTTAAACCCATGATCAGTGATCGCCGCCCCATTGCTGGTGAAGCCATCGACCGAAGGAGCGGTGGCAACACACATGTACGGCCTATTGCATAGAAAGGAAGCCCTCTTGCAAAGGTCATTTATCGTTCCTGAACCTACAGCCACCGCAATGGTGTCCTTATCCTCCTGAAGTTGTTTCTGCACAAGGGAGACATGGATATCATCCGCATATACATCTTCATCATCAAACAGAAAATATTTGCATCCTTTGAACTGCATTGACACTTGCTTCCCGGCCACAGCCCAAGTATTACCATCGGCAAATAGCAAGGGCTTCTTATTGGGGAACTGCTGAGTAAATTCTTTCGCGACAAGGCCCAAAGCGTCTTCTTGAAGAACCAACCTACTATTAATCATATTTTTCCTTCTCTTTTTAAGAACTCACCGAGACTGGCATGTATCGGATAAGTAATCGTAGTCTTTTCGTTATAATTGTCCTCAAAATACTATACTCACATACCATAACATTAAGAGAAACCACAGACCTTGTTTCATCTTGCAAGCCTTTCCTTCTGAAATCAGCGCGATTACAGAGAAAAAAACCAAGATAGAATATCTTCACTTACCAAATTCTCAGCCTAAAATGTTTTTTTTCTTCTGTCAATAAAAAGAACCAATAAACAAAATAAAAGAACATAAAATGAAACTCATACAAACATTTTTTAGAGTTATAATCCAAATTATCAAAGAAAAATGTTCGTTTATGTAATAAAAATGAAAGAATTGAATAAGACTTACTATAAAGCAACAAGAACTCGAGATTTCTGTTTCTTTTATTTGCAAAACAGAACTAGTTGGATATGATGGAAATGGACAAGGAAAACAAAATGAGCATGGACGATCAAGAAAAAAAGAAAATGTCCCCGATGAGAAGAGAATCGATCTACCAGATCATCCAGGACCAGAAGATGGTCAAGGTGAGCGATCTCAGTGAGGAAACAGGAGTCACCAAGATGACTGTGCGGCGCGACCTTGAGTTCCTCGAGAAGAAGGGACTTATAGAAAGGATCCATGGAGGGGCCATTCTTTCCAACCGTGGTCTTCTGGAGCCACTGTTCTCCCAAAAGAGTATGCTTCATCGCCAAGAGAAAGATGCCATCGCCAAAAAGGCGGCTTCTCTTGTCCAGGATTACGAGACCATATTCATCAACAGCGGCTCGACCTCCTTGAGGCTATTTCATGAAATAACGGCAAAACATGTAAAGATTGTCACCAACAACGCATATTTCCCGATGGAGGATATCCCTGACAATCTCGAGGTCCTCTCCACAGGAGGGAATTTCAGCAATGAGTCCTTCACCTACTATGGAGATTTGGCAAACTACGCGGTAAGCCAAGTCTGGGCTACCAAGGCATTCATCGGGGTCGACGGCATTGATGTGCTGCATGGACTGACCTCACCAGTGCAGGCAGAGGGTCAGATAAACAGAAGCATGATTGAGCACACCAAGAACCAGGTGATCATCATCGCCGATAGCTCCAAGATTGGAAGAGTCTCCAATTTCTTCTTGAGCTCCATTTCGGTGGTGAACATGCTGATCACTGATAAGGGAATCAGCGAAAAGGATCTCAACGAATTCACAAAACAAGGCATTGAGGTAGTGGTTGTCTGATTATCGAGAAAACTTGAAAACAGAATTTCAAGTTTTAGTTTGAGTAAAAGAAAGGCAACCCGCTGTGTACTCAATAGCACCTCAACAAGTTGCCAACACTTGGTAGAATCAGGAATCGCCGTTCTGCTTTTATGCATTTGCTTCAAAGCAGTCCATCTTTCTTACCATTTTTTCATTTTCAACAAGGATTGAAGCCTCTTGAGCTTGTCCCTGATTGGACGATCTCCCATCCAACGTCTTTAATATAGACATATTTAAAAATTGAGTCAAGTCCTTTTGCAAAAATAAAAATATTTATTCCTTGTTTTTCCCACAGTCCTTCTCTATGATTGGTTAATGCTTGCCAATGCCATAACCATATCAAGAATCGTCCTTGCCTTTTTGCTTCTCCCCCTTGCCCCTCTCCAACCGGCTTTTCTGCTGGTGTACCTTCTTGGAGGACTAAGTGATATGGCCGATGGGTATGTGGCACGCAAGACGCACACAGTAAGCATCCTTGGCTCCAAACTTGATTCAATTGCTGATTTTATCCTGATTGTAGTACTTCTCTACGTTCTCTATCCGATACTCCAACCTTCAAAGGAAATACTCCTATGGATAGCCGCCATCGCTTTTATACGATTGTCAGCCATAACGACTGTCTGCATAAGATATGGGTACTTCGCCTCTTTGCATACTTATGCCAACAAGGCCACAGGTCTTGCTCTTTTCCTGTTCCCTTTCAGCCTCATGGTAACTTCTTCGGCAATTCCCCTTGTGCTGGTACTCGTTTTGGCGACTTGCTCAGCCAGCGAGGAACTCATCATCAACATTACCTCAAAGAAACTCAACCTTGAAACAAAGGGCTTCTTTGATAACCTTTGACCTGTAAGGGAGAAAAACAACAAGGAATTAGTACTTTTCACCACAAAGAAGGAGGATGTAAGCCTTCCTGTAAAACTGGTAGTATGGAATATATGGCTGTTACTTACATAGATTTCTGCTCTGTTCAACAAGGATAAGTCTACGATATCAAGGCACATCTCAAATATCTTTGCAGAAGGAAAACTTGAAAAGGATTCAGTTATTGCAAATTTTGCAACAACTGCCAGTGATGGCAAGATCTATAAGGTTGACTATTACAGTCTTGATTGAGTACAACGGGCTTGACCTTACCACTTGACCGGGATGAATCCTACCAGACTTGAATCGCATATGACATCCTATTGTATTGCCCAATAGCGTAATGCCGTAGCTCTCTACATCGATTGTGCAAAGCAAGAGAATCTTGCATTCCCTTTGAATGAGAAACTCACCAACAGGGACCTGTTCAATCTCTTGTTTCCTACCGGCCACCTGCACCAAAAATCTGAAATATGAATTGCAAGACTTGGGCAGCGGCCCCTTGTACCTCATCCTCTCCTCCGCATCAAGCTGGGCATGCTCGGAGTTGTATTCAATCCGGCTGAAGGGCAGTTCGGTGAGCACGTGCTCCACCATGCCTCTTTTCAGTTCCCTGCTTATCGTCCTGGCATTCTTCTGGGGTATCTTCCCCAGCACCGTGGGGCTGCGCTCTTTCCTGTACCCGTTGCTACCTACATAGTGGTATTGCAACCTCAGCCTCTCGCCCCAGGGTAAGCTGTCTCCATCCCATGGTATCCCCTTGCCTTGATTGATTTTTTTGCTAAACCAATCCTAGCATAGGATTTATGGGACTTCCTTTTCCCCCCGCTTCCTCCTTCTTTTTTATGCGGACATTTTATATTACTACTCGCACAAGTTCATATCTTGACTGAAGATTTCTCCAATTTCTTGGGGCCAGTTTATTTTGGGAGTCAGATTACCTAGATTGCCCTTCCCTGTTGCGAACGAAACTTATAGTCATTTCTCATTCTTTGACTTGTACCACAGGGAAAACCAGTAGTAAAGGTATTTTGTATATGTTTTTGTGCACAAAAAAATCGCTATAATAACTTATTATACTACAACGGTTTAAACTTTGAAAATATATACAGGTAACCTGTGTGTTCTATACTATTCAGCAATTGCCGACTTGGGTAATCATCGGATTGTTTAACAAAACGTCATATAGTTCAACCGAACGGCAATTTGATAACCATATGGCAACTTGACAAACCACACTTCGTCATATTATAGCATGTCTACAGTACTGAGAAATTTCATAAAAATTGATAGAATTTCTCAGTACTGTTTACTGCAAAGGGGAAAAGGATTACAATGCTTGTGGAGGCATATCTATGCATGTTATTCCAAGAGACGATTATCTTCATAAGCTGATAAACAGGAAAGAGAATGGAAGCATCAAGGTAATCACAGGACTTCGCAGAAGCGGAAAGTCTTTTCTGCTGTTTGAGCTATATTACCATTACCTTCTCTCGCTAGGTGTGAAGGAAGAACAAATCATCAAAGTCGAATTGGATAATGATGAATTTGAAGAGTTGACCGATTACAAGAAGCTTGGGGAATACATACGAGCAAAAATCACAGACAACGGACAGTACTATGTTTTTCTCGACGAAGTCCAGTTCTGTGACAACTTTGAAAAGGTACTCAATGGACTCAACAAGAGAAAGAATCTTGACATCTATATAACAGGCAGCAATTCACGGTTCTTGTCTTCGGACATCTTGACTGAATTCAGGGGAAGAGGCGATGAGATAAGGGTATTTCCCCTTTCTTTCAAGGAGTTTATCCAGGTTTATAATGGTGATCAACTTCAAGCATGGCAACAATACATGATGTTTGGAGGAATGCCTCGGTTGGTTGAATGCAAAACAGCTGAAGACAAAAGCAAATACCTTTCCACTCTTTTTCAGGAGACTTATGTAAAGGATGTCGTTGAGAGACACAAATTGAAAGACCGCATTACAGTTGATACGTTGCTTGACATTCTCTCCTCTGCAACAGGTTCCATAACGAACCCATCCAAGTTATCCAACACTTTTCAGTCCGTCTTAAAGAAGAAAGTCTCGGATAACACGATTAGAGCATACATATCTTTCATCGAAGACTCTTTCCTGATATCCACGGCGAAAAGGTATGATATCAGGGGGAAGCAATACATTGGTGGAAAGAACAAGTATTATTTCACTGATATTGGACTGAGAAATGCCCGTTTGAACTTTCGGCAATTTGAACCCACGCATATTATGGAGAACATCATTTACAATGAGCTTATTGCAAGAGGATATAACGTAGATGTTGGTGTGGTAGACATCCTGGAAAAGACAGATGATGGCAAATACAGGAAGAAATCTACCGAAGTGGATTTCATCTGCAATATGGGAAACGAAAGAATATATGTGCAGTCTGCCTTTTCCCTACCAGACGCTGCCAAGGTGTTCCAAGAATCACGGTCTCTGTTAAACATAAAGGATAGTTTTAGGAAAATCATTGTCGTCGGAGATCTTATTCCGGCCTATACGACTGAGACGGGAATAAAGGTGATCAACATTCAGGATTTCTTGCTGGGCAATTCTAGCCTTGACATGTATTAACTGAGGATTATTGTCAATTTTGTTAATAATTCTCAGTACATATCCGTTTGCCTATATTTGCTGATCATTAGCAGAGGCAGGACTTGATGCTTCGCTGAACCATCGGCTAGTGATGCTCATCTGTTCTCATCACCTTTTCGCCGGCATCGGTCGTATGGTACGATCAAATCCAGGTGCGAAATTCGACCAAGTGAAAAGCTCTCCGATTCCCGTCAATGCAAAAGCAGGACCCCAAGCTAACGGTTCCAATCTCGCCTTGCTCGATGTCGGCGGGATCGACGTTGTGGTGACCAGCAAACATGTGGGATGTTATGATTCAACAATGATGTGCACACTCGGCGTGAAACCAGAGGCCTGCAAGGTGATCATCGTGAAACTTGGCTATTTGGAACCGGAAGTCCGGGCGATTGCACGCCATTCAATGATGGTATTGACCACAGGATCATCCGATGAACTCTTCTTACGGCTTTCTTACAAGAAAACGAGTCATCCGATATATCCGCTTGATGGGGACTTTACGCAGAATCTTCGGTTTATCCGTTAGATTACGAGATGAAAAACCAATGTTGTCCTCCCTCAAGACCCTGTGGAGGAAGGCCTACGACTTCAGGGATACTGCATACTCCGAACCAACTCCCTATCCCCCAAAATTCTGAATTGAACAAAAAAAGGAGTTCCTATACTTAATTAGGAACTCCACTTAGTATGGGCAACTTGTGCGTTCTATACCATATGGGGTAATACTATGTTCGCGCCATTTTTTGTGAACAACATTCGGCAGCAATCGAACTATCCGGAAATTTGATAATTACATGCGATAAATGTAATTATATTCGGATTCTTGGCTTGTCCTCTTTTCTTCACGCCGTATGGTTCCAAATTGCGAAAGAGTATGCTATTCAAACGCCAGATGGTTCAACCAAGCAAACTATGGCAATCTCTAATTTCTTAGACATCCTATCGGCACGACGTACACACCGTCTTTACGCTGGTAAGCAAGTCCGGTTCCAGTCAAGACCATTAAAAATGAAGGCTTTTTCATCTTTTCTGTGTCAATCAATGAAGCTACATCCATTAAGCTATCCACACCTTCCTGGACTCTGCTCTGGCCAAGCTTGATCTCAATCAAACCATAGGAACCGTCCCTTCTGTGAATCACAGCATCACATTCCTTATTGTTGGCATCCCTGTAATGATAAAGCTCGGCATCGAAGGCTGAAGCATAGACTTTCAAATCATGAATACATAGAGTCTCAAAGATGAAGCCGCCGGTCTCGGTGTCGTTGATTATATCCTGCGGTCCTATTCCCAAGGCTGCACAAGCTAGGGAGGAATCAGCCAGATATCTGGTCTCTGTGGTTCTGATAGCCGTGGCAGACCTCAGATTTGGATTCCATGCTTTAAGGTCATCTATTATGAAGATGTCATTCAAGGCAGAAAGATACGAGCGAACCGTATTCTCACTTGGAGAATCCATCTTATCTCCCAAATCAGCAATTATCTTTGAAAGTTTGGCCTGGGAGCCTGAAAGCCTGGCATAAGAACGCAGAAGTGCACGTGCTAAAACCTCAGACCTCCTAACTCCATCTGGAAGACTGATATCCGAATTGCATACTTCATCCATGTAGTTCCGGGCTTGGTTCAAGGCAACACGCTGACTCTTCGCAAGTGCGCTAGGCCAGCCACCACGGCAGCACAGGAAGGCAATATCAAGAAGATTTTGGGATGCCTCAGAGTAGATTGTATTTTCAACAGAAGAGAAAAGCTTTTCAATGGATACGGCCCCATTGGAGTCTCCTGTTTCCCAAAGGCTCATGGTACTCATTTTAAGCCGCCCAATCCTTCCGGTGCCAGAATGAACGGTCTTGATTCTTTTAGTCTTTGATGTGGAGCCAGTCATAATAAACTGGCCAGTCTTTCCACGTTCATCTACTTCATGTCTAATTGAATCCCAAAGATTCGGAAAAACCTGCCATTCATCAATAAGAATAGGAGTTTCTTTATCCTTGAATACAAGAGCTGGGGCGTTTTCAATTACGGTCTCATATCTTTTTACTTGAGTACCATCACCAAAATCGAAGATGGTTTTTGCTATCTTCTTTGAAGAAGTCGTCTTTCCACAAGCCTTTAACCCCTCGAGTAAAACCGCTCCCCTTTCTTCAAGTTTATCAGCAAGCTCCTGATCAATAATTCTCTTCTTGTAATCCATTAATTCATCCTTTTGTATATCTTACTCAACCCGATGCAATAAAGCAAGTCTATTGCGGTGTTTGATGCTTTTTCATTGCTGTGTTTGAGACTTTTTAATTGCGGTGTTTGATGCTTTTTAATTGCGGTGTTTGAGACTTTTTAATTGCGGTGTTTGTAGCTGTCAAGAAAAATAGACATGTAGCTGTCAAGAAAAATAGACACTAAAAGTATTTAATTTAATTTCTCGTTTTTGAAAGTAGACATATCCAGTTCTTTATCTTGTTTTGTTTTTCCAAAAGTAGACGCAGCATACATTTTCC
>Ga0172378_10004190_pt1 | contig 13517 bp, 8 predicted proteins | sample GrowelOW332metaG_FD_119755 | JGI IMG/M metagenome (GOLD analysis project Ga0172378, IMG submission 119755) | Groundwater microbial communities from an aquifer near a municipal landfill in Southern Ontario, Canada - Pumphouse #3_1 metaG | ecosystem: Environmental > Aquatic > Deep subsurface >...
GAGGCCTCCATTAGTGGGAATGTTGGTAAAGTAAAATCCTGGGGTGTTGACGGATCTATCGATTACCAGTATGTCTTTAATAAAGATTTATGGATAACAGGAAGAGCTAACTATACTTTCTCAACAAACGAATATGTTGAACTCGACGAAAAGAATTATCCTGACGAATACCTCAGACATAAGGGACATTCCACTAATCAGTGGTGGGGATTACTTGCTGAAAGACTATTTGTAGATGAGGCAGAGATTGAAAATTCTCCTAAACAGGATTTCGGTACGTACCGTGCAGGAGATATTAAATACAAAGATATCAACGGAGACGGAGTGGTTAATGATAATGACCAGGTTCCTCTTGGTTTGCCTGTTGTTCCTGAAATTCAGTACGGTTTTGGTCTTTCCATGGGATATAAGGCCTTCGATGTTTCTTTCTTTTTCCAGGGCAACGCCAGGGTTTCTATGTTTATCAATCCTGGAACCGGATCTAACGGTATTGCACCTTTTTCTTCAAGACGTAATGCACTTTCACTTATTGCTGATAATCACTGGAGTGAGACGAATCCTGACGTTCATGCTTTCTGGCCCCGTTTGTCAGTTGAACCTGTAGACAACAACACCCAAACTTCTTCATGGTGGATGAGGGATGTATCCTTTCTTCGTCTTAAAACAGTAGAGGCCGGCTATAATCTTCCTGATAATACATTCAAACGGATAGGAATGAAAAGTAGTCGTATCTATTTTAGCGCAGAGAATTTGTTTGTTTTGAGTTCTTTTAAACTGTGGGATCCTGAAATGGGACGAGGTGGTTTAGGATATCCTCCCAACAGAAGATTTAATATTGGAGTTCAACTTTCATTTTAATAAAAATAGTATATGAAATTGAAAAATAAATTATTAATTATAATAAGTGCATTGTTTATCCTGCCTTCGTGTACGGAATATCTGGACGTAGTTCCGGATAATGTTTTGACGCTGGAAGATTTGTTCGCAAAGAAAGATGATGCGTGGAATGCACTGGCAAAGGTATATCATTATATGCCTTCTATTGATGAAACACATAATTCTTCGTGGCTTCTCGGTGATGAGTGGCTAGGTCGTCTTGATCAAAATGACAATAGCGGATCCCTTCATGGTGCTAGAATTATGAGAGGTTTGCAGTCTGTTTCGAGTCCGCAGCTGGGACTTTGGTCAGGTGGAAATGGATCCAAAGATATGTACGAAGGGATCAGACAGGCAAATGTCTTTCTTGGTCTTATTGACAATGTTCCTGATATGACGGAAAAGGAGAAAATGAACTGGTCAGCTCAGGTCAAATTTCTGAAGGCTTATTATCATTTTCTTTTAATACGAAGGTACGGACCAATTGTTATTGCAGACAAACAGATTGCTGCTGATGCTTTATCGGATGAATTATTTCAGAAACGTACAAAAGTTGATTCCTGTTTTAATTATGTAATCAAACTGATGAAAGAAGCAATTCCGGATCTTCAGGAACGTGTAACCACAATTTTGTTAGGCCAGGTAGATCAGGTAGCTGCAAAAGGAATTTTGGCAAGAGTTATGGTGTATCGCGCCAGTCCGTTTTTTAACGGGAATAAAGAATATTTTGGTGATTTTCTTGACAGCGACGGAGAACCATTTTTCCCTATGACTTATGACAAGGAAAAGTGGAAAGATGCTGTTGATGCTGTTGATGATGCTTTAGCAGCTTGTTCAGAACATGGCGTATCCCTGTATCGTTATGAAGGTGCTCCGTTTGTTTTTGATGAGGATGATTATAAAGAAAACAAAGAAAATCTTCAGAAACTATATGATTTGCGAATGTGTATTGTAGATCCCTGGAATAAGGAAGTTGTCTGGGGATATTCCAATATTAATGTTTACGGTCAGGGAGATTGGGCCAGTTCAACAAATATGAGATTGCCTGAAGGTTACGGAGACGGTGTAACTAATACAGCAACTTATTCATGGCAGTGGATGGGTGCATCCTATAGTATGGCTGAAAGATTTTATACAAATAATGGTGTCCCTATTGACCAGGATTTGACTTATGATTTGGAAAATAAATATAAGGTGATTACTACACCTGGATCGGAAGATCCTGAATATAAAGATCTTAAGGGTATCATGCAACCGGGTTCTGAAACAGTGGAATTATATATGAATCGTGAGCCACGTTTCTATGCCGATCTTGGAATTACAGGTGGTTACTGGAGAACTCATGGCGTTCGTATAAATACAATGATGTATTATGGTGAGGATGGGGGTTATAATTCTTATGTTACAACAGATTATTATGAAACTGGAATTGCCTGCAAAAAGTTTGTGTATCCTGAGTCTAAATCAGGTGCATGGCAGAGGACAATTAAGTACCCTTTCCCGATTATGCGTCTTGCAGATCTTTATCTATTAAAGGCAGAAGCTCTTAATGAATATCTGGATGCTCCAACACAGGAAGTTTATGATGCTGTCGATTCAGTTAGAATAAGGGCTGGGATACCTAAAATCCAGACTGTTTGGGCAGATGCTACTATTGTAAGGGATGTTAATAAGCATACTACGAAAGAAGGAATGCGTGATATTATTCTTGAAGAAAGGAGTATTGAACTTTCTTTCGAAGGACAGCATTTTTGGGATATGTTATTATTCAAAAAGGCTTCATCTGAATTTTCTTCACCTGTTTATGGATGGAACTATAAGGGAACTACTGGTGCGGATTTCTTTGTTCCTGAGGTAAAACAATCCAGAAAATTCACAATTACAGACTGTCTGACCCCTATCGATCTGAATGAGATGAATACTAATTCAAAATTAATTCAGAATCCGGGATGGTAATATTCCATTATTTAAATTATAAAATGATAGATCGAATGAAAACACGAATAATATATTTCTTGGCACTGATGTCTGTAGTGTTATTGTTCTCCTGTGAGGAGAAAGACCGTAAGCTGGCAATAATTACTGATTCAGTTGCTCCTGGAAATCCTACAGAAATTACATGGAAACCTTTGTACGGAGGTGCAAGATTTTTTTATAATATTCCTGCGGATGAGGATCTTTTAAGTATAAACGCTACTTATAAAAATGGTAAAGGACAAGATATTTCTTTTTCTGTCTCCTATTTTAAAGATTCTCTTGATATATATGGTTTTAAAGATACCATTGACTATAATGTTGAATTGTATGCTCTGGATCGAACAGGTAATAAGTCTAAAGGGGTAACTGTAACGGTTAAACCAAATGAATCAGCTGTTTCACGTGTAATGAAAACAATTGTTGTAAAACCCGGATTTAGTTCATTCTTTTTGGACTGGATTGATGAACTTGAGGAAAACATAAATGTTTATGTAGATTATGCTTTTGTTAAAGATGGAGAAGAGCGAAAATATACTTCTGTTTTTTCTTCAAATAAGGATACCGTAAGAAAGTTTGTTGAGAATTTGACTCTAACGCCTGAAGATTCTATATCAGTTGGTGTGAGGGTTGAAGATACTTATGGTAATATTACCCAGACAAAGAGTTTTGGTAAGATTTCTCTTTATGAAGATAACCAATTACCTAAAGATGAATGGGTCTTGCCACTGGCAAATGATTCTATAGGTGGTGTTCCGGAATGTTTTGGTGATGGTCTGGAAGGCAGATCCCGTTATGTAATTGATGGATATATTGATTCGGGAGATAATCTTAACTTTATGCATACATCTGGCAGAGGGCGAACGGGAATTAAAGATGACGGTAATGTGCCATGGAATTTTATGATTGATCTGGGTGGTTATTATAATCTTAGTCGAATTGTAACGGTTCAGAGACATTCAGGAAACAGTGAATCACAGGGTCAGTATTATAAATCCGAAAATGTAGGTATTTACAATATGTATTACTGGGATGAAGATTCTGCTGCCTGGGTATTTATTTCACAGCATAAGATTGCAATTCCTAAAGATTTAAGCGGTATAGAAATAGTAGAGCAAGCTGAAGCTGGAGATGAGGCCTATTTATATCCGGATGATCCTAAATATACGCCCCGTACCCGCTGGTTCAGGTATGAAGCTTTATGGTGTTTCGATTCAAATTATACGAGTACGGGTTGTAACTGCTTGTCAGAAATTACACTTTTTGGTAAACATGCAGATGAGTAATTCTAAAAAAAAGGATTTTATGAAGTATAAATTATTATTAATCTTAGCCGTCTTTGCGGTGCTGATTTATTCATGCGAAGATATGTATGAAAATCAGGATAAATACGCAGGAGAAATTGTTTATCCTGCTAAGTTTGACACAATTATCGGTCATATAGGTTATGAAAGGGTGGAGATTGACCTGATGAAGGCCGGTCGTATCCCAAGTAGTGAAATATCAATGGGAAAGGCGATAAAAACGGTTGTTTCTTATGGTGATAAGGAAGTTGTTATTGATTCCGTAGCTTCCTACGTAAATATTACCGAACTTACTGAAGCTAAATTGTATCGTTTTTCAATTTCTACTGAAGATGAATTTGGTAATAAATCTATTCCTCAGGAAATAGCTTTGCTGCCTTTCACTTCCAGCGATCTTGCAAATCTTGAAGTACCTTCACCTAATATAATGAAGTCACCTTCTGCTGCAATTATTAACTGGCCAAAGGGCTTATCCTCAGTTATTATGGATTATAAATCTATGGAATACGAATATACTGACAAAGATGGGAATGCTAAAACAGGAGAAAGAGATGAAAATCCCAGATTTTATATTGGTAATCTTGAGACCGGACAGAACGTAACAGTTAATATGAAATACAATGTAGTGCCTATTGTTAATAAGGATACATTGCTTGATACTGTTCAAATAAATAGTGAGTTGAACATAACAATGCCTGCCGGATCAACAGAATATTCACCTTCAGAAAAGGCAGTTCTGGAAGCCAATGGTATTACAATCTTTACCTCTGACGGTGCTGCAGGTATTACTAAGCTGGTTTATCCTGTAACGACAAATTCTTTGTCAGATATGTTTTATTTCCCGGATGTTAAGGAAGTAGATTTGACAGGAGGAGACCTTTTTTCTGTTACAACTTTGAAATATGATAATAGAGGTTATGTAGATATTGTTGGAGGAGGGGAGTTTGTTCCGTTTCTTAGAAATGTTAATAATATTTCTGAAAATAATGCGAAGGCACTAATGGATAAGCTTGAGTCGGGAATTGTAACCAAAGTTAAATATATTCCTCATTCTATGGGATTAGACGATCTTCTGGCTCCTTATGTTGAATCAGGAGTGGTTCAGCTTTTAGATATGCCTGATTCGGTTCTTATTCCCGATCAATATATGGTGAATAGTAGTGTTCAGGATGGTAACTGGGATGTTGATGTTACTTTTCCTGCTACGGATGCACCGGACGGAGATGGACTGGAGAATATTTACAAGATAGAATTAAAGGCTAAGTCTTCTTCTTTTGCAATTGCTATACCGACTGAATACAAATTCAACATGGAGGAATACAAGTACTTAAAATTAAAAGTTTATGCTCCTGCAAAAGAAAACTTTATAGGTTATTATGCTTACTTTCAGAGAATTTGGCCTAGATTTATGAACAATATGTGGGCTTTTGGTGGGAATAGTGTTTACGGGCAGGAGTATACAGCCCCTGATGCATATACCATACCTGATAGCGATTTGGAGAAATGGACAGAGTTAAAAATTGATATGTCAAGTTATGCTAATAGGCATACCAGAGTCATTATTTTGAATATTGGAAAAGAACCTGGAGGTACTTTTGCTCCTGACAGTCCAATTATTTATTATTTTGCCAATATGCAGTTTTGTAAAGAATAATTCTAGATGACTATTATAAAAAAACACCTCTTTTTTAGGAGGTGTTTTTTTAGTTTTGCCTTGGTACGAATTATTTATGCTGTCTTTTAAAAAGTTTATAAATAATCGTCTCCTAAATAAAAAAATATTTTCCCTTTAGTTCATTATAAAAAACAAGGAATAAAATAATATCTTAAAAATATTCTATGCTCGGTTACCGATACTGTTTTATAGAACAACTTTAATGTTTTGGGGAACTTTAAATTTTATCGCTAATTTTAAGACTGAGTAGTAACAAAAATAATTATTTATTTTTTCCTAAACAGTTTTTTGAAAAATTCACCTACCTGTGAAACGGAATCTGTATGAACGTTCAGGTTTTTTAGTTCAATGGACTTTCCTCCTTTTGGTATAAAAATTTTTTTCATTCCAAGTTTTTCTGCTTCCATAATACGCTGATTAATCCTGTTGACAGCTCTTATTTCGCCAGAAAGACCTATTTCGCCTGAAAATGCAATGTTTTTGTCTATAGGAATATTAAAGTTTGAAGAAAGAATTGCCGAGATAACCGCCAGATCAATGGCGGGATCATCTACACTGATTCCTCCGGCAATATTAAGAAAAACATCTTTTGAGGATAGTTTAAACCCGGCACGTTTTTCCAGAACAGCAAGTAACATATTTAGCCGTCTGGTATCAAATCCTGTTGAGGAACGCTGTGGAGTTCCGTATGCAGCTGAACTCACCAGTGCCTGAATTTCGATCAGCAGCGGACGATTTCCTTCAATGGCACAAGCGATAGCAGTTCCGCTCAATCCGTTGTCTTCAAGGTTCAAAAATAGTTCTGACGGATTCAATACTTCTTTCATTCCCGAATCACCCATTTCAAAAATTCCAAGTTCAGATGTTGATCCGAAACGATTTTTTACAGAACGTAAAATACGATAGAAGTACTGGTTCTCTCCCTCGAACTGAAGAACGGTATCCACCATGTGCTCCAGTATTTTTGGTCCGGCTAGACTGCCGTCTTTTGTGATATGTCCTATTAAAAGAACCGGAGTTGATTGTGTTTTCGCATATTTCATGATCCCGTTGGTACACTCACGAATCTGACCGACAGTACCCGCCGTAGATTCTATGGAAGAAGTTGCGATAGTTTGTATAGAATCTATGATAAGTAAATCAGGCTGTAATTTTTCTACATAAGCTAGTATCTTTTCCAAAGATGTTTCACACAGGAAAAAACAATCCTCATTTTCTTTTTTTAACCTGTTTGCTCGTATTTTTATTTGCTGAATGCTTTCTTCGCCGGAGACGTACAGAACTTTTTTGCTTTTCAGGTCGAGTGCCAGTTGCAGTACCAGAGTAGATTTTCCTATTCCCGGTTCTCCTCCTATTAGTACAATAGAACCAGGAACAAGACCGCCGCCAAGTACTCTGTTCAATTCACGGTTGCACGTATCAATTCTTTGGATGCTTTCAGATGAAATTTCAGACAATCGATAAGGCTGGCTGTCTTTGTAATTTTCAGAATTGGGAAGAATTACGGATTTATTTTTATTTATTTCTAATTTTTCTTCATAAGTATTCCATTCCCCGCAATTGGGACAATGGCCTATCCATTTCGGAGACTGATTACCGCAATTCTGACAAACATAAACTGTTTTTATTTTAGGCATTTTTTCTTTTTGATGACTATATGTAAAAATAGGATAAAGAGTTTCTATGTGCAAACAGAAAGAAATTTTATTAGCTAATTTCTGTAATTAAGTTTTTCTATTTAACAATATATTTCATTTTCGAATTTAAGAAGAGGAACATAAGTGGAATGTTGTTATTTTTTATTAATTTTGTACTCAACAAATTATCAGGTTTTTCATGGAAAAGAAAAAAATTTTATTTATCTCCCAGGAAATTGTTCCTTTTTTACCAAAATCAGAAATGTCCGTCCGAGCCAGAAATCTTCCCCAGGGAATTCAGGAAAAAAGGCGTGAAATCAGAACTTTTATGCCGCGTTACGGATTGGTTAATGAACGACGTAATCAGTTACATGAAGTTATCCGTTTATCTGGAATGAATTTAATTATCAATGATACAGACCACCAGCTGATAATAAAGGTTGCTTCCATTCAGGCAGCAAGAATGCAGGTTTATTTTATTGATAATGAAGATTATTTTCAGCGTAAGAATGTTTTAAAAGATGGTAAGGGTAAAGAATTTGCTGATAATGACGAACGCGCTGTTTTTTTTGCACGTGGTGTATTGGAAACTGTAAATAAGCTTAGATGGGCTCCTGATATTATTCATTGTTGCGGATGGTTGTCTTCGCTCGTTCCTCTTTATGTTAAGAAAGCCTATGCCGTAGATCCTTTATTCGCTAAAACAAAAGTTGTTTATTCCCTCTATAAAGAAGAATTCAAATCAAAGTTGAATCCCAAGATTGCCGAAAATGTTATTACAGAAGGTGTATCCAAAGAAGATATTACTGAATTAAATGATCTTTCTTACGAAAGTATGAACAAAATAGGCATTGAATATGCTGACGCTGTTATTCAGGAGAGTGAAAATGTTGCTCCTGAACTTTTAGATTTTATTAAAGCAAAAGAAAAATATTTTCTACCGTATCAGTCGAAGGATTCTTATCTGGATTCTTATAACGACCTTTACGAGAAGCTTTTTTAGTAAGTGTAATATATTAATAATTATACAGGGAAAAGCGACTATAGGCTGCTTTTCCTTTTTTTTATTTTGTCTGTTAGCTTTTCTAAATTACTTTCATAATGCTATATTTATACTCTTAAACTAAAAAATCGTAACTTATGTGTGGAATTGTTGGTTATATTGGAGAAAAAGAAGCTTTCCCAATTTTAATGAAAGGTTTACATCGTCTCGAATACAGAGGTTATGATTCTTCCGGAGTTGCCCTTTGTAATGATGAAATAAAATTATATAAGAAAAAGGGTAAGATAAAAGAACTGGAATCTTATACACAGGGAAAAGATGTACACGGGAATATAGGCATTGGTCATACAAGGTGGGCTACTCACGGAGAACCCAGTGATAAAAATGCACATCCTCTTCAGTCTATGAAGGGTAAGTTTGTGATGGTTCACAATGGGATCATAGAAAATTATGCTGTACTAAAGAAGAAATTGATTTCCAAAGGATACGTCTTTAAATCAGATACTGATTCCGAAATTCTGGTTAATCTTATAGAATATTATTGTGATCTTGAAGAGGGAACAAATGCTGAAGAAGCTGTTCGTATGGCTTTATCCTACGTTATAGGCACATATGGTATTGTAGTTATTTGCAGAGAAGAAAAGAATCATTTGATTGCTTCCAGAATGGGTAGTCCTCTGGTAATAGGAATTGGAAAGGGAGAATATTTTGTGGCCTCTGATGCTGCTCCTGTATGTGGATATACCGACAGCGTTATTTTTCTTAATGACGGGGATGTTGCTATTCTTGATAAGAATAGTCTTCTTCTTAAAACTTTAAACAATGATCCTGCAAATTTTAAAGTAACCCGTGTTGATGCAAATACCGATGATTTTGAGAAAGGTGATTTTGAGCACTATATGCTTAAAGAAATTTTTGAACAACCCAAAACTATTAGAGACACTTTTCGAGGAAGAATAAGTCATGATCATAAAAAAATTATTCTTGGTGGTCTGCTTGATGTTTTCCCAAAAATATTACAAGCAAAAAGAATAATGATTATAGGCTGCGGAACTTCTTATCACGCAGGTCTTGTTGCCGAATATCTTATAGAAGAATATGCGCGTATTCCCGTTGAAGTGGAATATGCTTCTGAATTTCGTTACCGTAAACCTATTATTGACGCCGGAGATGTTGTTATAGCAATTAGTCAGAGTGGTGAAACAGCAGATACTATAGCCGCTCTGAAAATGGCGAAGGAAAATGGAGCTTTGATTCTGGGAATATGTAATGTGGTTGGTTCTACAATCGCACGTTATACCGATGCGGGCGTTTATACACATGCAGGCATTGAGATAGGAGTAGCTTCTACGAAAGCATTTACGGCTCAGGTAACTGTTCTTTCCCTTTTAGCATTTAAACTGGCCAGGGAAAAAGAAAAAATTGATGCTAAATTATATGAGTTTTTGATTAAAGAAATGCTAGCTGTTCCGGATAAAGTGGAGTCTATTCTTATAAATCATCCTCATGTAGAAGAAGTAGCAACAAAATATAAGGATGCTGTAAATGCTCTTTATCTGGGACGAGGATATCTGTTCCCGGTTGCTCTTGAAGGAGCATTGAAGCTGAAAGAAATTTCTTATATACATGCCGAGGGTTATGCCGCAGGCGAAATGAAGCATGGACCTCTTGCTCTTGTTGATGATAACTTTCCCGTAATAGCAGTTTCTGCAAAAGATAGTTATTATGAAAAAGTAATCAGTAATATACAGGAAGTAAAAGCACGAAAAGGGAATGTGATAGCTGTAGTTACTCAGGGAGATCAGGTATTAAGGAACCTGGCAAATGATTTCTTTGAAATTCCGGAATGTCATCCGGCTGTTGGTGCGTTGCTGGCCGTAGTTCCTTTGCAGCTTTTTGCCTATTATATTTCCGTTATGCGTGGATGTAATGTTGATCAGCCTAGAAATTTAGCTAAATCTGTAACTGTAGAATGAAGAAAATATTTTCGATAGTTGCCTTTATTGGAGTCCTTTTTCTCTTTTTGTTTTATTCCTGTGCAAATGTAGGAATGCCAACAGGAGGAGATAAAGATTCTATTCCTCCTGTAGTAGTGAAGATGAATCCTGAAATTGGTGCAAGAAATTTTGAAGGACATTCCATTAGTATTACTTTTGATGAGTTTGTAACCTCTACTGGTGTTAGCAACAGTCTGCTGGTTTCTCCCGTTTTAAAAAGGAAACCAACAGTAAGGATGAAAGGGAAAACTCTCTTTATTGAATTTGTTGATACTCTTGCAAAGAATACTACATATTGCTTTAATTTTGGTAAAGGTATTGCCGATAATAATGAAGGAAATAAGTTAGATAATTTTCGTACATCTTTTAGTACAGGTGAAGATTTTGACAGTCTTATGATTGGTGGTTTTGTTATTATGGCAGAGGATCTTGAACCTGTAGAAGACGTTTATGTTTTGCTTTTTTCAGAAGGAGATAGTCTAAATACTTTTCAGAAAGGTATTCCTTTCTATATAGCAAAGACCGATGAAAAGGGTTTCTATCTGTTTACAAATATTAAAGCTGGCAAATATCTCCTTTATGCATTGGGAGATGCTGATTATAGTCTGTCATATAATCAACCTGATGAGCCAATAGCATTTAATGATTCTCTTGTGTCTGCTCTTACACCGAATATAAGATTAATAGGGAGAAAGAAGCAGATGTCTACCGTAGATTCATTGTTTAAGGGGGAATTGCCTCCTGATTCTTTACTGACAAGGGATACTATAGATGTAACCGGTGTTGATGAAGTAAAAAATAAGCTGGAGCATTTTATTCCTTCTTCCTCTGCTGATAGTACTAAAGATGAAAATTATTATGCAAATGTTATAGATACTATTAGAATGGGTAATTATCGGGAACGGATTTCCATTACTCCCAATGTACTGTTTATGTATAAGGGAAAAACAAATAATCAGTTGCTTAAAGATTATAGCCGGAATAAAGCGGATCTTATTAAATTTAATTTTTCGCATGCAGTTAAAGATTCATTTAATGTTGAACTTATTTCTCCTAAAGTTTCTTCTGACTGGGCTTATCTTGAATATTCGGCAGGTCGTGACTCGTCTATTAATTTGTGGATTACGGATACAGTAGTCAGTAAAATAGATACTCTTAAAATGGGAGTTCAGTATCTTGCTCTGGACACTGCTAAACAGACTATACTTAAGAAAGATACTTTATTCCTTGCTTTTAACTCAGGAACTAATACAAAAAAGGAAAAAAGGAAAAAAAATAAAAAGGAGGAAAATGGGGAAAATGGGGAAAAAAGAGAAGAACAGGAAGTGATTCATCCATTTTCTTTTACCAGTAATATAAAAAATGATTTTGATCCTTATGATTCTATTCTTGTTGAGTCTTCTGAACCCCTTGCGAAGTTTGATTATAAAAAAATCCATCTTTATTCTGTTATAGATACTGTCAATAAGGAAATTACTTTTAGTATAAAACAGGATTCTATTTATTTGCGAAAATACAGAATAGTATATCCCTGGGAATTTGAAAAACGATATTTATTACAGATAGATTCTGCTGCGGCCAAAACATATGCAGATATTCCTTCTGCTAAAGTTGATAAGAGCTTTAATATTCAGAATGAAAAATTTTATGGGAAAATTTTCATGAATATGAAAAATGTTTCATGTCCTTGTATTCTGCAATTTATGAAGAATTCAAAAAATGAAGAAGTCCTTCATTCAGTATCTGTTTTAAAAGATGGTGAAGTTGAAATTCCCTTTATTAAACCTGATACATATAAATTATCTATTATACTTGACAGTAACGGAAACGGGAAATGGGATCCGGGAATACTGGATAAAAGGATACAGCCAGAACATGTAATATATTTTAATAAGGTTATTAAAGTGCGTTCTAATTTCGAAATTCATGAAACCTGGTCTATTCCTAAGAATGTTCCGTATAAAAAAATAATTTTTGATGAAGAAAAGGAAAAAGAAAAGGAAAAGGCGAAAGAAAAGGCAAGAAAAAACAGAGGGCAGAAAAAAGATTCTTTTTAATTCAGGATGTTTTATTCTAGTATTAATCTTCTTGTTATGTCCTTTTTTTAGCCGGTCACAGGAGTCGGAGTGTGCCTTTAATAATGGAGAAATTGCTAAATACGGTGCTTTTTATCGGCTCAATCTTATATGGCTTAAAGTAGGAGAAGTAACATTTTTTTGTGATTCAGTAAAATATCAGTCAAATCCTGTCTGGCATTTTGAAGCTGTAGGAAAGACTCTTAAATTTTATGATCTGGTGTATACTGTAAGGGATACATTTGAATCTTATCTGACCTATAAAAATTTTAGCCCTTTATCTTTCAAAAGAGCTATAAATCAAGGAAGTGTACATTCGTTTCATCAATATAATTTTTCCCCTGTGACAGGGAAAATCAGGACAATAGTTCATAGGAGCGGAGAGAATTTTATAAAAGATAGTATCCCTTATATAAAGGGGAGCTACGACATGTTGAGTTCTGCATATTTTTTTCGTTCATACGATTTTCAGAACATGAAGAAAGGTCAAAAAATATTTTTTAATATGATTGTTGACAACAAGAATGAAAAATTATATTTTCAGTATCTGGGGAAAGAAGAGGCGGAATCAGATGACGGTAGAAAATTTATGTGTCATAAGATTTCTGTATGGTTAATAAAGGGTGATTTTTTCCCGGAAGGGGAATATATGAAGGTTTGGTTTACGGCTGATAAAAACAGATTGCCTTTACGTGTAGAAACTAAAATTATTGTAGGTTCCGTTCATGCCGTTTTGCTGGATGTTAAGAATACAAGGTATCCGCTAACTTCTAAAATAAAGTGATTTTATTTCAGATTATTTGTAGTTGAATTAAGATTCAATGAACTATTTATAGGTTTTTTAAACGATATGGAGAATATCAAAAATATACTAAGTGCAGCAACAATCCATACAAATATAAAGGCACTTAATTCGGAAATATTCCAAAAATAGCCGGTGAATATAGCGCCTAAAAAAGAACCGAAATATTGCAGA